>Ga0208373_1000051_pt1 | contig 239373 bp, 257 predicted proteins | sample RifOxyC2_FD_184036 | JGI IMG/M metagenome (GOLD analysis project Ga0208373, IMG submission 184036) | Soil microbial communities from Rifle, Colorado - Rifle Oxygen_injection C2 (SPAdes) | ecosystem: Environmental > Terrestrial > Deep subsurface > Rock core/Sediment | place: Rifle, Colorado...
GACAACGACGAATGTCCTAAAAGCTCCTGAATTACTCTCAAGTCTGCGCCGCCCTGAAGAAGATGGCTTGCAAAGGTATGCCTGAGAGTATGAGGCCCGATGCGGCTGTTAACGCCGATTGCCTTTGCATACTTGATTACTATACGTCTTATACTTCTGTCTGTCAATCTTGCTCCGTTTCTGTTAAGGAAGAACGCTCCATCCTTCTTTTTAAGCAAAACCCTTTCAATGAAATATGTCTTCATCGCCTCTAATGCCTTTCTGCCTGCGGGAACTATCCTCTCTTTTTTTCCCTTGCCTTTAACCTTAACGAGCCCCTCTCTTGTATTTATGTCATCAGCATTCAGCCCTGAAAGCTCGCTTACGCGAAGGCCGCTTGAATACAGGAGTTCAAGGATGGCCCTGTCCCTTGCAGGCAGGAAACCTATTCCTTCCGGTTTTTCCACGAGAGAAAAGACGTCATCCACGGAGAGAAATTTCGGCAGCATTTTCGGCAGTTTTGGCGTAGGGACGAGTTTTGCAGGATTTGATTTTATATATCCTTCGCGGTAAAGAAATTTAAGAAACGATCTTACTGCCGCGAGCCTTCTGCCTGCGGTGGTCTTTTTGTGCCCTGAATTTATCTCTTCGGCAACAAATCCTCTGATGTCATTCAGTTCTATGTTTTCTGTCTTTGTCTTGACATAATTGTAGAAGGCCCCAAGGTCTTTCCTGTATGCCCTGAGTGTGTGAGGGGACACGCCTTTTTCTACTTCAAGATAGCGCAGAAATTTCTGGATGTGGGAGTTCATAGGGTATTTTAAGTTTCATCGCATGATTATTTCAACTTAAATACGATTTATAGGAGGCTATATCTATCTTTAGGCAATATTAAACTACCATTGTAAAATTACAGGCGTTAATACTATATAGATGCAATTACAAGTGCTCATGCGGGGCTATCCGCTCCACTTTGTTGCGACTTCAGCCCCTATTCTGACAGACCCGTGAATCTTGCCTCAATCCAGACACAGCCTCCTTATTTTCTTTCAGGTTATAATAAACAATGCTGTTGTCATCAATAGATGTTGGTTCAAATACAATTCGCCTGCTTATCGGCAGAGTGGAGGGCGGAAAGGTTATTCGTCGCAAAACAGAAATGGTGATTACAAGACTTGCCTCAGGAATTGCAGAGACAGGATTGCTGAATCCTGACAACGTGGAGAAATCAATATCTGTCCTGAAGGCTTTTTCGGATATTATTTTGGCTTATGATATTTCTCATATAAGAGCCGTCGGTACAAGCGCATTAAGAGAAGCTAAAAATTCGGAGGAGTTCAGAGAAAGAGTGTTAGCGGAAACAGGAATAGACATAGAAGTAATTTCAGGCGAAGAGGAGGCAGAGCTTACGGCGCGTGGTGTTATGTTTGACATGCCGGAGGCGGATTCGTCTCTCATTATTGACATCGGCGGCGGAAGCGCTGAATGGATTTTCTGCCGAAATTCATCTCCTCTTGAAATTGGGACAATTCCGACAGGCGTTGTAAAGCTCTTTGACAAGTACATAAAATCGGACCCTCCGTCAAAAGATGATATTCTCTCTCTAAAAAAGGAATCAGATACTGTCTTAAGCGGACTCAAAACGCAGATAGGGCATCTTATAAACAGCAGGACAGTTTTTATCGGAACAGCAGGAACTATTACAACAACTGCAGCTATTGATATTGGGCTTGAGAGTTACGACCATGAAAAAATCCACAGGCATAATATCTCGATAGAAAAACTCTATGATATTTCAGAGAGACTTATAAGTATTTCTCTCAGTGAGAGAAAAAAGATGATTGGACTTGAGCCGGAAAGGGCAGACTTGATTATCCCCGGCATACTCTTTACAATTAATATCATGGAATTATTCGGATTTACTAATATTCTTGTGAGTGACGATGGACTGCTTGAAGGGGTGCTCATAAAACTTTCTGAAAGGAGCGCATAGTTTAAATTTTATGGAAAAGGTATTCAAAAGACCGGTAAGCCTTAAACCTGTGCCTTTCAGGTTCTGCCCGGGCTGTGGACACAGCCTGATACACAGGATTATTGCAGAGTGCATAGACAAGCTTAATATCAGGGAGAAAGTCATAGGAATTGCGCCTGTCGGATGCGCTGTTTTTGCTTATGACTATTTCAACTTTGATATTCTTGAGGTGGCGCACGGAAGGCCCCCTGCAGCAGCGACAGGGCTGAAACGGGTTATGCCTGATAAAATAATATTTTCATATCAGGGTGACGGTGACCTTGCCGCAATCGGCACCGCAGAGATAATCCACGCCGCAAACAGGGGCGAGAACTTAACTGTCTTCTTTGTAAACAATGCCACATACGGTATGACAGGCGGACAAATGGCGCCGACAACGCTTATCTCACAAAGGACTACCACCACGCCGAGGGGCAGAGACGTCAAAACATCAGGCTATCCTCTGCGTGTTTCTGAAATGCTTGCAACTATTGATGGCGTTTCGTTTATTGCAAGGAACTCGGTGGACTCTGTAAAAAATCTTATGACGACAAAGAAAAATGTTGAGAAGGCATTCAGGTATCAGATGGAGGGCAAGGGATTCAGCTTTGTGGAAATTCTGTTCCCGTGTCCGACTGACTGGGGAATGTCCGCTGAGGAGTCCATAAACTGGATGCGTTCTGAGATGATGCCTGTTTTCCCTCTCGGTACATTTAAGGATAAATATGGCGAGTCATAGGGGGTATGATTTGGAACATAAGATAATGGTAGCAGGATTCGGAGGGCAGGGCATTCTGTTCCTCGGCAAGCTGCTTGCATACGGAGGCATGCTTGAAGGCAGGGAGGTGACCTGGTTTCCTTCTTATGGAGCCGAAGTGCGCGGCGGCACTGCAAACTGCACTGTGATTATCTCTGACGAGATGATAGGCTCTCCGGTTGTAAGAAATCCAGAAATCCTTGTAGTAATGAACGAGGCATCCCTTGATAAATTTCAGCCGAGGCTGAAGAGCGGCGGAATTTTAATATTTGAGTCATCCCTTATAAAAAAACCTGAACTGCGCTCTGATGTGCGCGTTGTTGATGTCCCTGCAAGTGAAATAGCTGCCTCAATCGGAGGGACGAAATGCGCCAACATGGTGATGCTCAGCGCCCTGCTTGCGGAGACAGGGATAATAAAAGAAGAATCAGCAGTCAGCGCGCTTGACGAGCTTACCCCTCAGAAAAGAAAAAAGGCCCTTGGCGTAAACAAAGAGGCAATAGTAAAGGGCAGGAGATATATTGAAGATAAGAAAAGCAAAAATATCTGATATTAGAGAGGTTCAGCGGCTTATAAATGAATTTGCAAAAAAAGAGGAAATGCTGCCGCGTTCCTTAAATGACCTCTATGAAAGTATCCGAGACCTTTTTGTATGCGAAGACCGCGGGCGGATAAAAGGAGTAAGCGCGCTTCACATATTATGGGATGACCTTGCGGAGATAAGGTCGCTTGCGGTTGCAGAAGGATCAAGGGGCAAGGGGATAGGAAACAGGCTTTTGAAAATATGCCTCAAGGAGGCAAAAGGACTCGGGATAAAAAGGGTGTTTGCTCTGACTTATCAGCCTGAGTTTTTTCTGAAGAATGGCTTTAAAGCCATTGACAAGTCAAAGCTTCCTCAGAAGATATGGGGAGACTGCCTCAGATGTCCCCGTTTCCCTGAATGCGATGAAGACGCTGTGATAATTGAGATTTAAAGCAGTCTTATATCGTCATTAATCATTTGACATGCATTGACCTCATGTTGTAGTCTATTGTATTACGCTGTAGTTCAATTGTTAAAGCAGGGAGGAGAAGTTTATGCCAACGGTTCAGAGAAGCATAAGAATTCAGGAAAAAACATTTAGAGAGATTGAGCAGATGGTCAGAGAGTCAGGGAAGGAGTTTTCTGCTGTAACGAATGAACTGCTTGAGGAAGCGGTGAGAATGCAGCGCTGTCCCGGTATTGTTTTCAGTGAGGGAACTGCAGGGCGCAGGGCGCGGATTGCCGGCAGCGGGATTGAGGTCTGGGAAGTTATCGCTGCCTACAAAAGTATGAGCAAGGATTTTAACCGTTTACAAAATGCTTATCACTGGCTTAGCGAGCAGCAGTTAGGGTCTGCTGTCGGCTATTATAAAGCGTATACCGAAGAGATTGACCGCATTATAAAACAAAATGATGAATTGACCGGAGAAGATGTTCATAAAAGATACCCCTTTCTTGTCAGGGGCAGTCGTTGAAGTATTATCTTGATGAAGACCTCAGCCCAAAGATTGCGGAAATTCTTAGAAAAAATCAGATAGATGCAGTCAGCGCCCACGAGGCTGGTATGCAGCAGGCTGCTGACAGAGAGCAGCTTGAACGGGCAGTATCTGAAGGCAGATGTCTTATAACCCGCAACAGAAATGATTTTATCCGCCTCACCGTTCAGTTTTTCAATGAGCATCGTCCTCATGCCGGAATCCTTATCGTTCCTCATACTTTCCCAGGTGATAAATTCTCTCTCATAGCTCGTGCTATTGCTAAACACCATTCAAAACATCATACAGGCAGAGTAGAGGCATACGCGATAGATTTTCTTAAGCCTTAGTTATCCCGCTTTGCCATCTCCGTCTTTTGAATAGGGCATTTTCAAAGGCATAAACCAGTAGAAACAACACAAGCATTAATTTTACGTGACCAGCAATACTCTTACGATGTCTCCTACCTTAATATCAAATACTGAAGAAGCATTGCCCTTGTAAGTGAAGAGTTCAAGATATTCTGTGCTGTTTACCAAGGCATAAAGTCCTTTGTCCGGAACCTGTGAATAGTGGCTTCTAAGTTCTATATGCCTTTCCTTTATAACAATCTTTATTTTCCCTCCGGGATTGATGCCGTAGAGCATGTTCAAATCCAATGCTGTTATGTTGGTTATAGCGTTGCCAAAACGGTCTATGTAAATGACTTCTCCTTCTACAGCCTTTTCTTCAGGCCGTGATGCAGACGGAAAATGCAGGGTTACATAATCGGTAATTGCTTCTCCGAAGTTGGCCGACTCTATGCCTTTTGTGAGCCATGCAGCAGCCGGGGAGAATATATCCCTGCCGTGAAATGTCGGGCCTTTGTCAGGCATAAAATAATGCTCTGATGTAAGATGAATCACCTTAAGAGTTTCATTTTTTGAGTTGTATATAAGTGAAAAGACGCCATTATCAGGGCCTATGAAATAAGAATGGTCTGTTATGACAAGTATAGGCCGCCTGCTTGAACCTACGCCGGGATCAACAACCACGACATGAACTGTTTTAGGCGGGAAGAAACTGTGGCTCATGCCGATTGTAAGCGAAGCCTCTTTTATATTATGCGGGCTTATGCCGTGCGTAATATCTATTACCTTTGCCAGAGGGTTAACTGATAATATTACGCCTTTCATCATCCCTACAAACGGGTCTTTATAACCGAAGTCGGATGTAAGGGTTATGATCGGATTATTCTGCACCTGACGCCTCCATCTATATCTTTATTCCGCCTGTCAGTTCTTTTACATCAGTTATGCTGTTCTCTACCATAAAGGATTCTATTCCGTTAATTATATCAATGGTTGTGGATGGATTTACAAAATTTGCGGTTCCGACTGCGACCGCTGTTGCGCCTGCAAGCATGAATTCGATGGCATCGGAAGAGTTCATTATTCCGCCCATGCCGATAACCGGTATTTTAACTGCTTTGAACGTTTCATAGACCATTCTAACGGCAATTGGTTTTATCGCGGGGCCTGACAGTCCGCCTGTTATATTTCCAAGTCTTGGCCTCTTTGTTTTTATATCAATAGCCATTCCCGTAATGGTGTTTATCAGAGAAACAGCATCAGCCCCCGCATCTTCTGCCACCTTTGCCATAAGTGCGATGTCGGTCACATTAGGTGAGAGCTTTACAATAAGAGTGATATCTGTCACCTTCCGAACTGCACTGACAACCTCGAAAGTCACCTTTGGGTCTGTACCGAAAATACTCCAGTTAGCTTCTTTATTAGGACATGATATATTCATCTCAAGTCCGTGTATTCCATCCACAGCGCTTAATCTCTCTGCTGCTTTTGCATATTCGTCAATGGAATCACCAAAAAAATTTACTATTACAGATGTATCAAATTGTCTTAGAAAAGGAAGTTTTTCTCTTATAAAATTTTCTATGCCTATGTTCTGAAGTCCAATGGCATTGAGCATCCCTGCAGGCGTCTCTACGACACGAGGCGGGGGATTACCTTCTCTGGGTAAAAGGGAAAGTCCTTTTACAACGATAGCACCGAGCTTGTTGAGGTCAACAAATTCAGAATATTCCTCGCCATAACCGAATGTCCCTGATGCGGTCATGACAGGGTTTTTTAGTTTCAGCTTTCCTATGTTTACAGTTAAGTCCATACAATTTCCTCTGCCGAAAAGACAGGCCCTTCTTTACATACCCTTTTATAACCTTTCTTTGTTTTTACCGTGCATCCCAGACATGCGCCGACACCGCATGCCATATTTTCTTCCATAGAGATATAGCCTTTGATTCCTTTTTCTGCGGCAAATTTAGAGACAGCCTCAAGCATTGGTGATGGGCCGCAAGCGTATAACAAAAAGTTAGAAGTTGAGTCCGCCTGAGGCGGATGAGAGTTAGAAGTTAAGAAAACATTTAAAGCATCTATAACCGTTCCTTTCCTGCCTTCGGAGCCGTCATCAGTGCTGATTATCAATTCCTTCCTGAGCAGTCCTTTTAATTCGTTAAGCATTAGCAGTTCATTTTTCGTCCTTGCGCCGTAGAAAAGATGGACATTCCCTGAAAGTTTCTCTGCAAGAGGGAATAGCGACGCAATTCCTATACCTCCTGCAATGAGAACGGGAGTAAGGTTTTTGCCGGGGATGGGATAGCCATTGCCTAAGGGTCCGAGCAAGTTTACAGTGTCTCCCTTTTTCATCTCTTTCATTCTTTCAGTCCCTTTGCCTTTGATTCTGTAAAGAAACTGCAGTTCGCCTGATGCTTCTCTGAAGATACTGAAGGGACGCTTAAGTAAGGGGTCATATGAAAAATCAGTTCCAATCATATAAAACTGTCCCGGAAGCGGATGTTGCTGAATATTATCTGGGCTCAGGACAAGAAGGTTGTGGCCTTTGTTTACAGGAGCGTTTTCTGTTATTTTTGCTCTGATGTATTTACTCAAAGGTTATCTCTAATATCTCGTATTCCATTGTTCTTGCAGGCGCCTTAATAATTGCCGTATCGCCCACCTCTTTACCTATCAATGCCCTGCCTACAGGCGAGCTTATGGATATTTTCCCGCTCTTGACATCTGCCTCGTCAGGGCCTACAAGCATAAAAATGTATTCTTCATCCGCTGCTGTGTCCAGCACCTTTACCTTTGCGCCAAAAGCTGCCTTTGATTGATTTATCTTTGAAGGGTCAATTATTTCAGCAAGGGCTACTTTTGCCTTAAGTTCATTTATTCTCCCTTCCATGAAGGACTGCCTTTCTTTTGCAGCGTGGTATTCTGCGTTTTCCGAAAGGTCTCCGTGCGCGCGCGCCTCAGCTATTGCCTGAATATTTTTAGGCCTCTCTACTTTCAGGAGCCTATCAAGTTCTTCCTGAAGTTTCTGATGGCCTTCACGTGTCATGGGGACTCTTTGCATAATCATCAATCTCCTTTGTTTATTTAATCTAACACTTTTTACTTTGTTTTTTCAAAAGCACTGATGGTAAAATCGGATGACGGATAAAGGTTTAAATCTTGCATGGAGGTAATCTGTGAATAAACGTATAGGCCTGATATCAGCAACAAAAAAAGAGAGCAGGGCTATCTTAAAAACTCTCAGAAGGATTAAAGGTAAAAGTTTAGCGCTGCCTGTTTATCAGGGGAAGATCGGAAAGACGAATATCATTCATATCATCTCGGGCATCGGCAAGGCCAATGCCGCGCACGCAGCAACCCTTCTCATCGAAAAGTTTTCTCCATTCGCTGTAATAAACTTTGGGATTGGCGGTGCGTATCCTTCGGCGAATCTCAGGACAGGGGATATAGCGATTGCAGACAAGGAGATATACGGTGATGAAGGGCTCTGGCTCAAAGACGGCTTTCATAAAACAGAGGCAATGGGGATTCCTTTATTGAAAAAGGGGAGAAAAAAATACTTCAATGAATTTACGCTTGATAAAAGTCTTGTAAAAAAAGCGATGAAAGTAATCCCTCGTGACCTCCCTTTAGTAAAGGGAGGGAGAGGGGCTTGTAGGATAAAAAGCGACGCATTCGTTACCGTATCTACTGTTACCGGCACAGACAAAAAGGCAAGAGAACTTGAGAAGAGATTCAATGCGATATGCGAGAACATGGAGGGCGCTGCCGTTGCGCATGTCTGCGCTATGTATGGAATCCCGATGCTTGAAATAAGAGGTATAAGCAATATTGTAGAGGACAGGGACAGGAGCAAGTGGGACATAAAGAGAGCAGCGGAAAATTGTCAGAGGACAGTGTTAGCGTTCCTTAGAGAAGGCAGAGGATAGAATCATAATCATTTTTTAGATGTCGGGAGGCTTCTGATGCCTTTTACCACATCTTCAATCGGGGAAGTGACCTTCCTTCCAATGCCTGCTTATACAGAGTGAAATTTTAGCCTAATTTTTATTTTGTCACCACCACCTTGTGATCCATAAGCTGTAGCAGCAGCACCACAAGTATGACTATTACAAGAAGAGCTATTACTATACCGAGGCCATCGCCTCCAACCTTAATCTCGTCTATCTGGAGCGCCAGATTGTGCATCTGCTGGTCGCTAAGCTGGGCAAGCCTGCTGTTAATCTCTCCCTGTGCGTATCCCAGTTTTTCAAGTCTTTCCCTGACCATCTTTGTTTCCAGTGCCTTCTGTATCTTTTCAATGTCCGCCGCCCTGTCAACCTGTGACATAGCAATGATTTCAGACGGCGCAATGCCTGCATCTGCCTTCGGTGCAATCCCGATGATGAACATTGCAAAAACAAGATACCATGAAATCTGTTTCATAAACCTGATTTTCATCTTTTTTACCCTCCCTTCACTTTTATAGGTTATTAATCTTTATCCTTACCTTTGCCTTTACCTTTATGTTTTTCCTTTCCACCTCCTCTCTCATCTTTATTACTTCATTGGCATAGCACGTCTCCATTTCGGAAGGTTCGGACTAATTCTCTTTATTGCCGTGTCCGCCGCCCTTCTTTTTCTCCTTCTTGTCCTGCTTCATCTCCTTGCGTTCCGCTTTCTCTCCGTGCTTCCCTTGCTTCTTCCACTGCCCGTAAGGGATGTGTTTTTCCTTCCCATAGATGTTTCTGTAATCCTTTGGGACCCGGGATACAGGGGCAGGGACATAGCGTTTATTTATGACTCCCCACGGCCCGTTGTAAGCCCTTGCACGGTACCACTGGCTTCCCCGCGGAGACCACCAATACCCATTGTAGAAGAACACGTCAAATTCCAGTTGGGGAACGAAATAGACCTGTAAACCTGGGATCATGACCACCACGGGGGGCTCGACTACTACGATCGGCGGGGGACCGATGTTAATATTGACACTCACTTCCGCCAACGCTTCTTTAGACCCTCTGAAAGCAAACAGCGCCCCGAGAAGGACGACTATCCCTAACACTCTGAAAATACTTTGACTCATTTCTGCCTCCTTGTCGGGCAAAGCCCGCATTGCTAAGACTTTCCAATCAGACTCTTCACTTCCCAATGCGAATCGTTGAGAGTTTTCCATCTACTTTTTCTCTTCCACCTTCAAGTTGCTCGTAACGGATTTCACGCCCTTTAGCTGCCTGATATTTTCTACTATCCGCTCCTCAGCCTTCTTGCGTTTGGTTGCTTCTGCTTCCAAATTCTCAATACCCTGATGCAGTTCTGCTAATTCATTTATAAGTTGCTCTTTTGTTTTGTCTTTATATTGCATATTTATTTCTTACCAAAATATCTATCGTTTGTCAATAATTTATCGAGACTTTTATTGTCGCTTGACGTGTACCCCATTGTGTGATACCTTAAAATCAGAATTTACAAATTGAAATGAATGCGAAAAAGAAAAAAGTCCTTTTTATCCTTGGCGGCGGTGCCGTAGCCCTTGTTCTCGCAGTAGTCATTTTCGCCCTCACTTTCAACATAAATTCCTACAAGCCCCGCATTGAGGCCGTCGCCTCCGGGGCGACTGGACTGGATGTCAGAATCAATGGGAAGATAAGGCTTTCTTTCTTTCCCTTTGGCGTATCGGCTAAGGATATCCACGTCGCCAACAAGGGAGGTGAAATCCTTTCCCTTAAAAACCTCAAGCTGGGGGCTGAGTTGATGCCCCTGCTGAAAAAGCAACTCAAAGTCACCGGTTGCGAGCTTGTCAGCCCGGCCTTCACCATCGTGAAGGACGCCGATGGGAAATATAATTTTGAAAGCACTGAAAAAAAATCGACTAAAGGGCAGCCGGGAGCAGCCTTCAGTTTGAATGAGCTCAAGCTGTCCAAAGGGGTACTTGTCTATCTCGACAAGAAGACGGGAGAAAAGACGGAGTTTAAGGATTTCAATCTGGCTATCAAGGACCTCTCGATAGCAGGGGACGTCATAAAGAACGCCTCGTTCGCAGGAAGCTTCGACTGCAAGGAGGTACGGAAAAGGGATCTCAAGATCGGCAACGTCAAGAGTCCTATAAAAGCGGAGAAGGGAGCAATCTACCTAATACCCCTTACCATGGATATCTTCGGCTCGAAGGGTGAAGGAGATGTCACGGCAGACAAGTCGGCAGTCGACGCTGTGTATAAAATCAATTTGAAGATATCGAAGCTGGACTTCGAAAAACTTCAGGAGTCTTTCGGCACAAAAAAGGTCATCGGAGGGAAGGGGGATCTTCATGCTTCCTTGACGATGAAAGAAAAAGGAAACCGCAAGCTGATGAACAGCATGGACGGTATTTTTTCGCTACGGGGTGATAATCTCGTCATTTATACTATGGACCTCGACACGGTCCTCTCAAAATATGAAGCGAGCCAGAAGTTCAATCTCGTCGACGTCGGCGCTTTCTTCATCGCCGGCCCTCTCGGCACCGTTGCGCTCAAGGGGTACCGTTATGGGGACGTTTACCACCAGACCCAGGGAGGGCAGGGCACCATCACACAGTTCATTTCCCAGTGGAAGATCAGGGATGGTGTGGCGGACGCTACGGACTGCGCCCTTGCGACGCACCATAATAGAGTTGCCCTTAAAGGCAAGCTCAATCTTGTCAGCGAACGATATGATAATGTAATAGTAGCGCTTCTCGATGACAAGGGATGCGCAAAATTCAAACAAAGCATTAGCGGTTCCTTCGGCAGTCCCGAGGTCGGCGCGGTGAGCGCGGTCGGGTCCCTTGCCGAACCAATCTTCGACCTTTACCGGAAGGCGAAACGCTTTGTTCAAGGCGGCAAATGCGAGGTCTTTTATAACGGCGCTGTGCAGCCACCCCGCTGAATTATTTCACGTGTCGGGTGGAAAACATATGGAACGGAAAAAGGGACAGGGGCGATAACGAGTCCGAGCGCAATCTTTTTTGCCATATTTAAAATCAAACCAGAAATTTAAAATATTATCAAGATATTTTTTTATAGAAATGCGCTGCTGTGATATACTTTTAAAAAGCAGACAATGAAGACTATATATTTTGACAATAACGCTACTACAAGCATTGCGCCTGAAGTCCTTCAGGAAATGATGCCTTATCTGAAAGAAATGTACGGCAATCCCTCAAGCACGCATACCTTCGGAGGGCAGCTGCACAGAAAAGTCGAAGAAGCCAGAGGAAAAGTTGCCGGACTGATAGGCGCAGAGCCGGAAGAGATAATATTCACGAGTTGCGGGACAGAGAGCAATAATACCGCAATAATGAGCGCTGTTGAGTCTCTGCCTCAGAAAAAACATATCGTTACATCAGCGGTGGAACACCCTGCAGTTGTAAACTTTTGTAAATACCTTGAGCGTAAAGGTTACAGAACTACATTCATCCCTGTAGATAAACAAGGCAGACTCAGGCTTGATGAATTTTCAAAGGCAATTGACGATGATACTGCACTGGTGTCTCTGATGTATGCAAATAATGAAACAGGGGTGATATTCCCCCTGATGGAAATAGGAGAGATGCTAAAGGAGAGGGGCGTCTTATTTCATACGGATGCTGTTCAGGCAGCCGGCAAAATTCCCATAGACTTAAAGAAACTTCCCGTTGATATGCTCTCATTGTCGGGACATAAACTCCATGCTCCGAAAGGTATTGGCGCGCTGTACGTCAGAAAAGGGACGAGATTCAGTCCGTATATGATAGGCGGTCATCAGGAACATGGCAGGAGGGCAGGGACAGAAAATGTGGCTTCAATTGTGGGACTTGGCAGGGCATGTGAGCTTGCAGGCAAAAATCTTTATAGCGAGATGTCCTACCTGAAAGGCCTGAGGGACAAACTTGAGACAGCGCTCCTGAAATTATGCACTGATGCGAGGGTAAACGGAGATACGGAAAGCAGACTGCCGAATACCACAAACATCAGCTTTATGTATATTGACGGAGAGGCAATTCTTCTCAGGCTTAATGAATTCGGCGTCTGCGCCTCATCAGGCTCTGCATGCACATCAGGCTCTCTTGCGCCTTCCCATGTCTTAAAGGCAATGGATGTTCCTGCTGAAGCGATTCACGGCTCGGTCAGGTTTTCGTTGAGCCGGTATAACACTCAAGCAGAGGTGGAAAAGGTTATCGAAATAATGCCGGGGATTATAGAAGAACTCAGGAAGCTTTCGCCTTATGGAAGGCAGAAATTATAGTTTTAACTGCGCACTTCTCAGGATATGAGATGTATTTTAGTTGAGGCTGTATCGCAGTTACTTTCCTGGAACTCTCGGCACTGTGCCGAAGAGATATTTTAAGTCTTCATCCTCAAACCTTACTCCTGCGCCAACATAAGCTCCGCGCCGCTTTTTGTTAAGGATATTATCTCCGCCTGCGGAAAGGAATATATGCTTGAATATGTAGTAATCAACGCCTACCTTTACATGCGGATGTTTTGAGCCCTCTTCGTCTTTTGCGAAATCCCAGACATCAGCGGTGAGTTTTGCCTTGTCCTTAAGGAAGAAATAATCAGCGCCGACTCCTAATGTGTTTTCAGTAAGACCTATTCTAAGAGCAAGATCCTGAAATCTTTTTGCAAACTGCGCTGTAAACTCTATCTTTTTCTCTGCCTTCTCTTCTGTGACAGTTGAGCCGTTTGTAGTTGTGGTAGTTGTCGTGACATTTGCCACAGGGTCGCCGACAATACCGAAAATGTAGTATTTGTCAGGTTTTGGCTGGAGGGTCACGTAGAACTGTCCTTTGGCATCTTTTGGCTTTGTGAGATAATCAGCCTGAAATGTTATGAATGTCTTAAATCTGTCTATGGCGCCTAATTGCTTATTAACGCCTTCGGCGGCTTTATTCAACGACTCGTAGAGCCTGTCATCCTTAACAAGTTTGCCGATGCTGCCTTCGCCGTCCGCAATTTTTTTGGAGATGGTGTCAATTGATTCTGTCGCGCTCTTGATAGATGGCCTGTTTTCCTCTATCATTGCCTTGAGCTCTTCAGACGCCTTTCCAAGGTTTGCCACAAGGTCAGGCCCGTCTTTTTTCAGAGAGGCTGAAAAATCTTTTACATTGCTGATTGTTGCTGTCAACGGTTCCTTGTTTTTTTCTACAAGGTCATGTATTGACGCGATGAAATTGTTGATATTGTCGAGCGCTTTCCGCATCTTTTTGTCATTTACGGATATTGTATCTTTAAGGCCTGCGGTGATGTCTCTAAGGTTCAGGATAGATTCCTTGAGCGCTGCTTTCCCCTCAGGCGTGCCTATGGATTCGTTGAGGGCGGATGCAAAATTATTGATGTTTGTAGAGACATCTGTAAGATTCCTCACAAGGTCGTCAATGTCCACGATTTCTACAACATTTTTTATCGTATCTCCGTCCTTCAGAGGCGGCGGCTGCGAACCTATTTTCAGTTCAAGATATTTGTCTCCGAGAAGGCCTGTTGCTTTTATGCCGACAGAGGCGTCTGAATACAGCACAACATTCCTGTCTATCCTGAGGGTGAGCCTTGCCCTTCCGTTCCTGAGTTCAATTCTTTCAATGGTGCCGGCATCAACACCGGCGACCTTTATCCTTGTCTTTTCGTCAAGGCCTCCGATATTTTTGAACTCGGCATAAACTACGTATCCTTTCTTTTTTACCCATTCAAAGCCGCCTACCTTAAATGTCATGTATGTCAGGAGGGCAATAATTATAAGCGCAAAAGAACCTACTTTCAGTTCTGTAGAAAGACCCTTCATGCAGTTACCCCTTCTATCTTTATTGGCCCGACTGCGCTTCCGGTTATAAACTGTCTTACTATTGCATTGTCTGTGTTTTTTATTTCATCTGGCGTACCGGTGGCAATTATCCTGCCTTCATAGAGCATTGCAATCCTGTCTGCAATCTTGTATGCGCTGTGCATGTCATGTGTTATAGCCACTGATGTGACCAAGAGTTTCTGCTTCATCTCTATTATAAGGTCATTTATCGCATCAGCCATTATCGGGTCCAGCCCTGTGGTCGGTTCGTCGTACAGGAGTATTTCTGGAGAGTGGGCTATTGCCCTTGCAAGTCCGACCCTTTTTTTCATTCCTCCTGAAAGTTCAGAAGGCATAAGATCCTCAACTCCCATCAAACCGACCATCCTGAGTTTTTCACTGGCTATTTCTTTTGCGTCTTTCTCTTTCAATTTCCCGTGCCTCATTAAAGCGAACGCTACATTTTCCCATACTTTCATGGAATCAAACAAGGCTGCCATCTGAAAAAGCATGCCGAACCTTTTCCTTGTCTCATACAGTTCATTTTCGCTGAGTTTTGCAATATCAACTCCGTCTATCAATATGGAACCGCTGTCAGGCTTAAGCGTGCCTATGATATGTTTTATAAGAACACTCTTTCCCGAACCGCTTCCTCCTATCACCACCATGCTTTCGCCCTTCTCAACTTTGAGGTTTGCGCCTCTGAGCACATGGTTTCTGCCAAAGGCCTTATGCAAATCTACAATCTCTATCATTTAAACAGCCACGCTGATAGAAAATAGTCAGAAATAAGTATGGTCATTGATGACAAGACCACAGCTCCTGTTGTGGCCTTTCCAACACCCTCAGCGCCTCCTGAGGTATAAAAACCCTTATAGCAGCTTATTATAGCAATGGATGCGCCAAAAAAACACGCTTTAATAAGGCCGTTGTATATGTCGCTTGTTTCAAGGTAATCCCAGGTCCTTCTCCAGTATACTGATGAGTTAGCGCCTAAGACATTCACTGTAACAAAGAATCCTCCAATAATTCCTATGATGTCAGCTACAACTGTCAGAGAAGGAAGTATGATTATGCCTGCAATAAACCTTGGCACAACAAGATACTTCACAGGGTTTGTGGCTAATGTTTCGAGGGCGTCTATCTGTTCTGTCACACGCATTGTGCCAAGCTCTGCAGCCATGGCAGCGCCGGCCCTTCCTGCAACTATCAAGCCTGTAAGGACAGGCCCGAGTTCGCGCGTGATAGAAAGAGCAACGACTGTTCCGACCATTACTTCGGCGTTGAATCTCTTAAATCCCGTGTAACTCTGAAGCGCAAGGACCATGCCTGTAAATACCGCTGTTATAAGCACAACAGGCAGGGATTTAATCCCAATCTCCACTACCTGCTTGAATGTGTTTTTAAGTTCAAAGGGCGGTAATACAAGCTGTTTTATTGCAGAACACAAAAGGAGCAGGATACTACCGAGTTCTGCAGTAAATAACACAAAAGTGCTCCAGAACATCGTGACTGAACGCCCTAGCAATTCAACAGGTTTAAGCAGAATATTAGCCATTAATGTATACCCGTCGTGATTTATTCCCCAGAGAGGTCAGGATTTCATATGGAATTGTTCCTGCCCTTTCTGCAAGTTCAAATGCTGTAACAGCAGTATTTTTCTGTCTGCCAAGCAGAACAACCTCATCTCCTTCAGAGACATCTCCGATTTCTGTAACATCTGCCATCGTAGTGTCCATGCATATCCTGCCTGACACAGGGGCGCGTTTACCTCTGATAATAACATCTGCATTATTTGACAGGACTCTCGGATATCCATCAGCATAACCAACCGGCAGTACCGCCATAAGGCTTTCCCTTGCTGTAATAAAGGTCCTTCCATAGCTTACAGGCGTCCCTTTTTTAAATCTTCTTATGGAAAGTATCTTTGTCTTAACAGTCATGGATGGCTTGAGAGAAGATGCATGATGCACGATGCATGATGCACGATATCCTGCATCCTGTATCCTGCATCCTGTATCCTGTATCGGCGAATAGCCATAGAGCATCAATCCCGGCCTGATTGCATCAAAGTATGATTCTGGAAGAGTCATGACAGCGGCGCTGTTAGCCATATGACAGAGAACGGACTTGGCTTTTTGAGCAAGGACATTCCTTGCTTTATTAAAGCTGTCAATCTGCATTAAGGCATATGACCTGTCAGAAATGCCGGCGTCTGAAAAATGGCTCATAAGCCCTTTGACTGATATGAAATTCATTTTGCCTATTGCGCTCATCGCTTTTTCTATGTCTTCCATATTAAAACCGAGCCTTCCCATGCCTGTATCCACTTTTATGTGCAGATTGACATTATGTTTTCCTGCCTTTGCTTCTTTAGAGAAGCTTTGCGCTGTTTTAACATCATGGACCACAGGTATCAGGCTGTATTTAAAATAGACTTCTATATTATTTTTATCAAAAAGTACAATTATCGGCGCTTTAATGCCTGCATGTCTCAGGGCTATGGCTTCTGATGTGTATGCCACTGCGAGATAAGAAGCCCCTTCTTTAACGAGCCGGCGGGAAACTTCAACAGCGCCGTGGCCATAGCCGTCTGCCTTTACAACAGCTATAATTGTTCCTGTCCCTGTTATCTTTTTTGCTGTTCTGAGATTATATGCGATAGCGCTGAGGTCTATCTCTGCTATTGGTCCTCTTTCCATAGGCAGTTCGGAGTTTTGAGTTATGAGTCCGGAGGATATACATAACTACTTCGGACTCATAACTCTTAACTCATCATTTTTCCTGTCCTGTTTTTTCTTTCTTTTCTTTGTCTTCTTCAAGTGGTTTTTTTGGTGTGACGTCTATCTCGTCAGGCTCTGACATTGATTTCTTGAAATTTTTTATAGCTTTTCCAATACCGCCTGCGAGTTCCGGCAGCCTCTTTGCTCCGAAAAGGACAATTACGATTACCAGTATAAAAATCAGCTCTTGTATGCCTAAACCAAACATATCTTACCTCCGCTAACTTTTTCTAAGTCTTCCATTGTATTGAGATTCAGAAATGACCTGCCTTCCGGGTCTATCTGCCTTACCACTTCCTCTTTTATATATAAGACGTTAATCTCTATCAACAAATCTTTTAATTTCTTCAGCCCCTTATTAAGTCTTTCCTCAATGATGCCGAGAATATTTTTTGAATAGATCCCGAAAAGAGGCTGCGGCTTCCCTTCAAATACAGGTATCACAGCGTCCCATTTTGTTATCTCCGAACCCGAGGTCATGGGTTCTGAGATTTCTCTATTCTTGCCTCTGTATTTATCAACCATATACATCATAAGCTGGTCATTTAGGAACGGCATATCACAGGCGGCTACGAATATCGCATCATCCTTAATGTTTAACAGTACAGAGAAGATGCCGGTGAGCGGCCCCCTTTGATTGACAATGTCTCCTATCATCGGTACCCCGCAGTAAAAATAAAGTTCCGGTGTATTTGTGCTTATAACTGCCCTTCCGAATAAGCGTTTCATCAGATTGACGCTGGAATCAATTATTTTTTCCCCATTGACCTCAATGTGTCCCTTCAGCAATGGGATCCTCCGGTTCTCTCCGCCTGCTAAGATTGTTCCTGTCATAGCCATTTTTAGTTATTGCAATAGTCTATTCAAAAAATATTTTTAATACAAGCTAAAAGTGCTCTTGGAAAAGATTTTTTCTTGCTTAAATGCGCTGCTTTTGTTATAAAATAACCATATAGGGCGATAGGGTTACCTGCCCTGTTGGTGACAGATGAAAAAGTTGATCCGGCAAATTAGATCTTTAGGGAGTCTGAGTAAGGAGGACGGTGTGCATGTCTCATTAATACTGAGAAAGCCTAAAGTTCCCTTCAAGACACCCACCTATTTTAAGGGCGGATCTGATTATTCATTTGCACGGCAGGGTGGGTTAATTTTACCTTGTCCCGACACAAAGTCGGGACGTTTAGTTAGAAAGGCCGGGCAGGCGTTTATAGTGGAAATAATGTTTCTGAGGGAAAATATAAATAAAGGGTTTGATTATTGGCTCGGCTTATTGAGCCGTATGATAAAGTATGCCGGTAAAATACGTGCCGGGCATATATTCCCGCTTACTCCTTAACAGAAACACTTAAACCATGTCTCCTGCCTGAAACGCGTAAGAACGAATTTTTTTTGTTGCGCAAAAAACTTTCTAACTTGTATCAGATGAGTCCCGAGCTGCTCGGGATGCGGTATTTATTGTCGCCGTATTTTTGCGTTAAATATAGAGTGAAAAGGAGGATAGTATCCAATGATTGATACAGTATATCTAGTGTTAATTGCTGTCGGTGTTGGTGTTGGAGTGATTACGAGCTTTATATATAGAAGCTCTCTGAAGCCGCGGCAATTAGATATTGAGAAAGAAAAAATAAAACTATTTGAAGAGGCCAAAAAAGAAGCAGAGACCAGAAAAAAGGAGGCATCTCTTGAGGCAAAGGACATTGTCTATCAGGCTAAGGCGGAGGCAGAGAAAGACCTGAAAGAGAGGCGTTTTGAGTTAAACCAGCTTGATAAAAGGCTTAGGCAGAAAGAGGAAACATTAGACCGCAAGTTTGACCAGATAGATAAAAGGGAACATGACCTTACAAGAAGGGAAAAAGAATACGCCTCAAAAGAGCGGGCAATACAGGAGAAAGACAACCGGTACAATCAGATGTTAAAGGAGCAGACTCTTCAGCTTGAAAGAATCTCAGGAATAAGTTCTGAGGAGGCAAAGGCGGAACTGTTTAAGCGGGTGGAAGAGGAATCTCGTTTTGAGGCGGCAAAACTTGCAAAGACCATAGAAGATGAGGTGAAAGAAACAGCCGAGAAAAGAGCCAAGGAAACGATAAGCTTTGCCATACAGAGATATGCGAGTGATTATGTTGCAGACGCCACGGCATCGGCAGTAAGTCTTCCAAATGACGAAATGAAGGGCAGGATAATAGGAAGAGAAGGCAGGAATATCCGCGCGCTTGAGGCGGCTACAGGCGTTGACCTTCTTGTTGACGATACCCCTGAGCTTGTAACTCTCTCGGCTTTTGACCCGGTAAGGAGAGAGATTGCGAGAATTTCACTTGAGAGGCTTATTGCAGACGGCAGGATACATCCGACCAGAATAGAGGAGATTGTTGAAAAGGTTAAGAAAGAGGTGGACGCAAACATCAGGGAAGAAGGAGAGAAGGCAGTTTTTGATGTCGGGCTTTCAGGGATACATCCTGAGATAATAAAACTTCTCGGCAGACTAAAATACAGGACATCATACGGACAGCCCGTGCTTCAGCATTCAAAGGAGGTGGCGTATCTTGCAGGCATGATGGCAGGCGAACTCGGCATTGACGTCAAGCTTGCCAAAAGGGCAGGGCTTCTACATGATATAGGCAAGGCGGTAGATCATGAGGTTGAGGGTTCGCATCAGGAGATTGGGGCAAACATTGCAAAAAAACACGGCGAAAATCCGAAGGTGGTAAATGCAATAATGGTCCACCATGGAGAGGGTGATCCCATAACAGCAGAGGCGGCGTTGGTTGCCGCTGCCGATGCGCTATCCGCGGCAAGGCCGGGCGTCAGAAGAGAAAGCATAGAAAATTATCTAAAGCGGCTTGAGAATCTTGAAAAAATGGCGATGTCGTATAAAGGTGTGGAGAAATGCTATGCAATACAGGCCGGCAGGGAGATAAGAATAATTGTAAGGCCAGAAGATATGACGGATGATATGTCAGCGGTAATGTCCAAAGATCTGGCAAAGAAGATAGAATCCGAGATGACGTATCCAGGACAGATAAAGGTTACTGTTATCAGGGAATCCAGATATGTGGAATATGCGAAATAAAAAATCGATACAAGATACAGGATGCAGGATACACGTTATTAAATATCAGGCATCATGCATCCTGAATCATGCATCTTGAATTATGAAAGTTCTATTCATAGGCGATATAGTCGGCAAGGCCGGCAGGACAACCATCAAGGGACTCCTGCCCAATATCGTTGATAGGTACAAAATAGATTTTGTAATTGCAAACGGTGAGAATGCTGCCGGCGGTTTTGGCGTGACAGACAAGACCGCAGGCGAGATACTGAACTGCGGCGTTCATGTCATTACAACCGGCAATCATATATGGGATAAAAAGGATTCAATCCCTTATATCATAAAAGAAGACAGGATACTCAGGCCCGTGAACTATCCGCCGGGTGTGCCGGGCTGCGGCAGCGCAGTGCATGCTCTTTCAAACGGAACAAAGGTCGGAGTGCTGAACATCTCAGGCAGGGTTTTTATGTCAGCCCTTGACTGCCCGTTCAGGACCGGCAAGGAAGAGATTAAGAAACTAAGAGAAGCAACGGATATAATTATAGTGGATTTCCATGCGGAGGCAACCTCAGAAAAGATAGCATTCGGTTATTTCGTTGACGGCAAAGTAAGCGCGGTTATCGGCACGCATACGCATGTGCAGACAGCAGATGAAAAGATACTTCCTAACGGCACCGCATATATTACGGATGTCGGAATGACAGGGCCTGCGGTTTCTGTTATAGGGATTGAGAAAGAGCAGATTATAGAGCGGTTTCTACTTCAGATGCCTATGAGGTTTGAAGTGGCCAAGGGCGAAGGAATATTATCGGCAGTAGTTATAGAGATTGACGAAAAGACCGGAAAAGCAACCGCAATTCAGAGATTACAGCTTAAATATCCCTGACATTTGGCCCACCGCCTTTTACGAAACGAAGGCTTATAAGGCCAACAAGAAAAAATACTGCCACTGATAATATTGCAGGGCGCTGACTTCCAAATGATGATGATATGTATCCGAACAGCAGTGGCCCGAATATAGCTGAAGATTTTCCTACCATGGAAAATACACCGAAGTATTCTGATTCATGTTCAGGCGGAATGAACTGCGTAAAGAAAGCCCTTGTTGCTGCCTGAACAGCTCCGAGGCCAAAGCCTGCGATAACTGCTATTACAAAGAACTGGGATTTCAACTGCGCAAAATAAGCGAGTATCGAGACTCCAGCCCACATCATCAGGGATATGGACACGACTTTTTTGGGCCCCCAGAGATCAATGGGTTTTGCCATTATGAATGCTCCTGCAAGGGCTGTTATCTGCACAAGCAGGTAGAGCATTATCATATCCCGGGCATTGAATCCAAGCGTGGTTGCCGCAAAGATGCTCGAAAAAACTATGACCGTGTTTACCCCGTCCTCATAAATAAGATAGGATAACAAAAATTTTCTCAACTCCCTCTGCGTCCAGATTTTTTTGAACGTGCTCCATGTGTATCGGATTCCCCTTGAGGATGAATGTATTATGCTCAGTCTTCCTTTCATATCATGCGGTAAGAATAAAAATGCAGGTATAGAGAAAATAGAGAAAAAAACCGCAACCATGAGCCATGTTAAATCAAAATATCCCTTGCTCACAAGCGGAAGCGCGATAAGAAGCGATAATATCGAACCTGCATAACCTATGGCATATCCCCATGCAGATACCCTTCCATGATATTCTTTTTCCGCTATCTCAGGGAGGAATGAGTTGTAAAATGCAAATCCTCCTTCCATGCCGATATTTGCAAGAACAGCAAAGAGGAATCCCTCAATTACCATGCCCTTCTGAATCATAGAAAAAGAAGCGACAGCAGAGACGCACAGCAGAGTGTATATGAAAAGAAGCCTTTTTCTTATGCCGCTGAAATCCGCAATGCCTCCGAGAATAGGCGAGGTGAGAACTACAACAGCCATGCTTAACGAAACTGCTCTTCCCCACCATAGGTCGCCAAGCCCTGATTCATTGCCTACGATATAATTTGCAAAAAAGACGGGGAATATAACGGCGCTTATTACTGCGGAGTAGCTTGAATTCGCAAAATCAAAAAGACACCAGCTTATGACCTGCTTTTTGTTCGTTGACGGCATGAGATATTATATACTTAACGTGAATTCTATTTTTTAATATCTTTAAGGCCTGCAACTGTTTTCTCAAGACTTTCCATGTCTTCCACATTAAATATCACTGCCTCGGGAGCTATTCTTTTAATCAAGCCTGAGAGAACCTTGCCGGGGCCTGTTTCTACGAATGTATTTATCCCTGAATTAACAATTGTCTTAATAGAATCTTCCCATAAAACAGGATTGCTGAGTTGTTTTACAAGCGATGCCTTTATGCTGTCAACAGTGTCCAGAAATATTGCATCTGCATTGCTTACAACGGGAATAGAAGGGGCATTCATTTCTATATTTTCAAGTGATAAGAACTCAGAGAGCGCTCTTGAGGCATTTTCCATCAGGGCGCAGTGTGACGGGGCGCTTACTGCTAATAGTATTGCCCTTTTTGCGCCTGCTTCCTTCGCAAGCTTCATTGCCTCTTCAATTGCCTCTTTCTCGCCTGATATTACTATCTGTCCGGGGCAGTTATAATTGGCAGGCGCAGCATAACCTGAGCGCACAGAAGAGCATATCTCTTTAACCCTGTCCCTATCCAGTCCAAGAATAGCAGCCATAAGCCCTTTTCCTTCAGGAACCGTCTGCTGCATAAGCTGCCCGCGTTTCTCCGTGAGTTTTACCGCATCTCTGAATGAAAAAACCGATGACGCAACAAGCGCTGAGTATTCGCCGAGGCTGTGGCCTGCGACAACAGAGGGTTTTACTCCTTTTGCCTTCAGAACTGTGTATGCTGCCATGCTCGCCGCAAGAAGGCACGGCTGAGTTCTATGAGTCTTGTTAAGCTCTTCAGCAGGGCCGTTAAAACTTAAATCAGCAGCATCATAGCCCAGAGCATCCGAGGCTTCTTTATAAAGTGTTTTTACTTCATCGAAATTTTCATATAGGTTTTTCCCCATCCCTACATGCTGAGAGCCCTGTCCGGGAAAAACAAAGGCGAGTTTCACGACTTAATCTCTTTCAGTTTTTTTATCAGTAGCGGCACCACTTCGAACAGGTCGCCGACTATTCCGTAAGTCGCGACATTGAATATCGGAGCCTCAGGATTTTTATTTATTGCAATGATTATATCGGATGACTGCATGCCCACAAGATGCTGGACTGCTCCTGATATTCCGCATGCTATGTATATCTTAGGGCAGACTGTCTTTCCTGTTTGTCCCACCTGATGGCTGTACCGTATCCAGCCCTCATCCACCGCTGCCCTTGACGCGGCAACACTTCCTTCAAGTATTTCCGCTAGTTCAAAGAGGAGATTGAAGCCTTTCGCATCTCCAAGTCCCCTTCCGCCTGCTATGATAATGTCCGCTTCCTGCAGGTTGACACGGGATTCAAAGGTTTCTTTTACAGTGTCTGTAACTTTTGTCCTGCATATGAGATTTTCTCCTTTTACCGGAATTATCTCGCCTTTCTTTTCAGAACGATATTCACTTTTTTTCATGACTCTCGGCCTTACTGTTGCAATCTGGGGCCTGTGATTCGGGCATAGTATTGTTGCCATGATATTTCCGCCGAATGCAGGACGCACCTGTAAGAGATTCCCTGTATCCGTATCAATACCAAGAGAGGTGCAGTCTGCGGTAAGCCCTGTCCTCAGGCTTGCCGCTACTCTTGGAATGAATGAACGTCCGATTGGTGTTGCGCCTGCAAGGACTATGGCGGGTTTATGTTCTTTAATAAGAGTAACAAGCAGTCTTGAATACGGCTCATCATTGAATTTTTCAAATACAGGGCTGTCTGAGTGATATACCTTGTCCGCCCCCCATTTTATGAGTTCATTTGCATCTTTTTCAGACGCTCCGAACAGGACAGCAGACAGTTCTGCCTTAAGTTCATCGGCAAGTTTTCTTCCTGCGCCGAGCAGTTCAAGCGAGACTGCGGCGATGCTGCCTTCCCTCTGCTCTGCAAAAACCCAGACGCCCTTGTAGTCTGACGTCTGATAGCTGACAGGCGCGCCTTCTTCTTTTATCTCAATAATTGCGCCTTCAGGGCATGCGCTCAGACATGCCATGCACATCTGGCAGTATTCATTTATAAATGCCTTGCCGTCATCTTTTATCTTTATAGCATCAAAAGGGCACACGCTTACGCATGTCTCGCAGCCTGTGCATTTGTCCCTGTCAACAATTATAGGCATTTCAGTTGCTTTAGCTCCTCTGCAAGCTGGTTAATCTGTTCTTCAATATTTCCGGCAAGTATTTTCCTTTCACTTCTTGCTTCAGGAGCGAATATGTTTTTGACCTGTGTCGGAGAGCCTTTAAGCCCTGTATCTTTCTCGTCAATCTCAAGTTCTTTAGCAGTAAATTTTTTAATCTCCGCCTTCTTCGCAGCCATCTTGCCTTTTAAGGACGGAAGCCGCGGCTGGTTCAGTTCCTTTACCACTGTCAGAAGCACAGGCAATGATGATTCCACTATGTCGTAGCCCTCATCCATCATGCGCTGGACTTTTATTGAATCAGGCTTTACATCCTCTATCTTTCTTATGTATGCGATGTGAGGTATATCCAGAAACTCTGCCATCTCCGGCCCAACCTGCGCTGTGTCACCGTCGATTGCCTGTTTGCCGCAGATGATGATGTCTGCTCCGATTTTCGCTATGGCCCTGGAGATTGTAAAAGCAGTGGCCCATGTATCAGCGCCTGCAAACGCCCTGTCGCTCAAAAGCACTGCATCGTCGGCTCCCATTGACATTGCCTCTCTCAGGGCTAATTCTGCCTGCGGAGGCCCCATTGTTATTACCGTGACCCTGCCTTTTGTCATTTCCTTTATCTGCAGGCCCGCCTCGATTGCGTGCATATCGTAGGGGTTTATTATGGTGGGCACGCCATCCCTGATAAGGGTGTTGGTTTCAGGATTTATCCTTACCTCCGCGCTGTCAGGAACTTGTTTTATACAGACTACAATGTTCATCGCTATTTAATTTCTCCAAGATTATTTTAATAACAGACGATACGGATGTTAATTATACGATTTTGGGGCAGAAGCTGTAAAGTGATATGTGAAAATTATGATATATGAAAATTACCTTGACGGGAAAGAGGGCGTTGATATAATTTTGTGCAATTCGGATGTGAGGATTGATATAATACTTCTAAAGGAGGATTTGCCATGGCTAAACTATTTGATCGTATAACCGTCAATCCGGAAGTTTGTATGGGACAACCTATCATACGCGGGATGCGTATAACTGTTGCCTTTGTGCTCAAACTTTTGGCTTCCGGCATGACGCATGAAGAAACCCTTAAGGCGTATCCCGAGCTTGAGAAAGAAGATATCCTTCAGGTTATTGAATATGCGGCGTGGCTTGCAGGCGAGTATCATCGTCCTATTCATGCCTATGCCGAATAAAGGATATGGAATTTAAGTTTATAGCAGATATCCACATATCTCCCATCACCATTCAAGAGTTAAAAAATAGAGGCTACAACATTGTCCGTGTCACAGATAAACTTCCGGCTACATCTTCAGATGCTGAGATTATCCAATTGGCATATCGGGAACAAGCCGTAATTATCACGCAGGATCTGGATTTTTCTGCGCTAATTGCATAAAGCGGACTTAACTGGCCGAGTGTTATTTCATTGCGTGTAGATAATGCTAAGCCTGATATAATCACAAGGCTTCTAATAACAGTGTTGCCGTTAATTAAAACCGAACTGGCTGAAGGGGCAATTATATCAATAGATGAAAAAGAGTATCGTATCAGAAAACTACCTATAACATAAAATTCTGATTTGTTTTCGTGATGTGAAAATTACCTTGACAAAAAGGGTGCGCTGATATAATTTGAGAGCATGAAAAACAGCTAATTCCGTCATTCCCGCCCCGCATCAACTGCGGGATAAACTCAGGCGGGAATCCAGATAGTTGATTTCAAGAACTTGGAGGTGCAAGATGTATAGAACCTCTCTTGCAAAGAAAGTATTTATAAGTCTTTTTCTGCTTGTGCTTTTCTCAAAATCAAGCGCTGCCGCGGAGAAACCGGAGATTTTTGTGCAGATGGGGCATTCGGGGACTGTTAATTCCGTTGTTTTCTCCCCCGATGGCAGATTTGCACTGTCGTCAGGGAGTTACGACAAAACCCTCAAGTTTTGGGAGGTTGCAACTGGAAAAGAGATAAGGACTTTTTCAGGCCATACAGATAAAGTTAGCTCTGTTGCCTTTTCCCCTGACGGCAGATATGCATTGTCTGGGGGTTGGGACAAAGCCCTCAAACTGTGGGATATTGCTTCGGGCAAAGAAATAAGGACATTTACAGGGCATAGAAGTTGGATTGCCTCCGTTGCGTTTTCTCCTGATGGGAAATATGCATTGTCAGGGGCAGGTGGTGGGGTTGATGATGACCATACCCTCAAACTCTGGGAAGTAGAAACAGGCAAGGAGATACGAACTTTTTCAGGTCATACAGATAAAGTTAGCTCAGTAGCTTTTTCCCCTAATGGCAGATATGTATTGTCAGGAAGCAGCGATAAAACCCTCAAGCTCTGGGATGTAGCTACAGGTAAAGAAGTAAAGACATTTGAAGAAGGTACAAAATATGTTTACTCAGTCTCTTTTTCCCCTGACGGCAGATACGCATTGTCAGGTGGAGGTGGTGACACTCTTAAGCTCTGGGATATTTCTACAGGAAAAGAAATAAGGCAATTTGCTATGGAGCGAGTAATCGGTGGAGTTGATTCTGTTGTTTTTTCCCCTGATGGTAAATATGCATTGTCTGGAAGTTGGGAGCTTATACTTTGGGAAGTTGCAACAGGTAAAGAGATAAGGACATTTAAGGGACATACAGCTAGTGTTAGCTCTGTTGCCTTTTCCCCTGATGGCAGATATGCATTGTCAGGAAGTGAAGATAAGACCCTTATACTTTGGGAAGTTGCAACAGGTAAAGAGATAAGGACATTTTCAGGGCATTCAATTAAGGTTTCCTCTGTAGCTTTTTCTCCTAATGGCGTGTATGCAGGGGGCGAGGATGGCATCCTTAGGCTTTGGGATATTTCAACAGGCAAAAAAACAAAGGTTTTTACAGGGCATAGCAGCTGGATTAGCTCTATAGCTCTTTCCCCTGACGGCAAATATGTGTTGTCAGGAAGTCAGGATGTGACCTTCAAACTCTGGGACATAGAAACAGGCAAAGAGATAAAACAATTTACAGGGCATAAAAGCATGGTTAATTCCGCAGCCTTTTCTCCCGATGGGAAATATGTATTGTCAGGACATTTGGATGCCACCCTCAAACTCTGGGATGCGGAAACAAGCAAAGAGATAAGGACATTCACAGGGCATACAAACCTTATTGGTGGTGTAACCTCGGTTGCCTTTTCCCCTGACGGGAAATATGCATTGTCGGGTGATTCTAAAGGCATTAAACTCTGGGATATATCAACAGGGCAAGAAATAAGGACATTTTTAACTAGGGGGTTCTCCGCATCTTTTTCCCCTGATGGCAGGTATGTTTTGTCGGGGAGTGTGGATGGAACGATAACGATATGGGATATATTAACAGGAAAGGAGATAAGAAAATTTCCTGAGTTCTCATATGGTTGGCTTAAGTCATTAGCTTTTTCTCCTGACGGTAACTATGCATTGTCAGGGGACGAAAATTATCATCCTCTAAGACTCTGGGATATATCAACTGAAAAAAAGATAAGAACTTTTTTAGGACATACAAGATATGTTACTTCCATCGCCTTTTCCCCTGATAGCAGATATGCATTCTCAGGAAGTGCTGATGGCACAACGAGAATCTGGGATATAAATACAGGCAAAGAACTTGCCCAATTTATCAGCTTCACCGATGGCGAATGGATAGTGATTACTCCTGAGGGCTATTACAACTCATCTGCCAATGGCGACAAGCACCTGAATGTAAGAATCGGCAATAACGTCTATGGCATTGAAAATTACCGCGAAGCATTTTATCGTCCTGACCTTGTGAAACTTGCCCTATCAGGCGGCTCTTTAAAAGACTTTAAGACATTGGCTGATGTTAAGCAGCCGCCGGTTGTAACGCTTGTTGATACACCGAAAAGCACGGATAAGAACGTAGCAGCGATAACCCTTAAGATAACTGACATTGGCGGAGGCATAGGAGACATAAGGCTCTATCTCAACGGCTCTGCTGTAGTCCTTGACAGCGCAAGGGGAGTAAAGATAATCCCTAAGGACGACAAGGCAGTTTATAAGGCAGTTTATAAGGTATATAATCTTAAACTCTCAAACGGCTTGAACACTATCCGTGCAATCGCCTTTAACGGTGAAAATACAATGCAGAGCAATGATGTGCTTTATGAGATAACCGCCACATTCAAATCCCTGACAAAGCCGTCTTTAAATGCCATTATAGTAGGTATCAACGAATATAAAAACCCGAAGCTGCAACTCAAGTATGCGGTTTCAGACGCAGAACTTTTTGAAGATACTCTTAAAAAAGTTACAGCAGGGCTTTTTGAAAAAGTAAATATTAAAAAACTCGTTACAAAAGAAAAGACGACAAATGAAAGCATCATAAAAGAGCTTAAAGCCTATAAATCATTGAACCCTGACGATGTATTTGTCTTTTTTGTTGCAAGTCACGGAACAGTTGATAACGGAGAGTATTTTCTTATTACCTCAAATGTCGGCTCAACAAGAACAGAAAAACTAAAGACAGATGCATTGCCGCAGGGAATGCTTAAAGAGCTTATAGCCAATATCCCGGTAACAAAGAAACTGATTATTATTGACACATGCAGCGCAGGCGCTTTGGGAGAGGCAATACAGGTGGCGATGCTTACAAGGGGAATGAGCGAAGACACTGCAATGAAGATATTAAGCAGGGCTGTGGGCTCAACCATCCTTTCAGCTTCAACATCTTTGCAGGAGGCTGTTGAAGGTTATCAGGGGCATGGCCTGTTCACTTATGTGCTTGTTGAAGGATTAAAGGGGAAGGCTGATAAGGGAAAGACAGGATATGTTAAGACTACAGAGCTTGCTGATTATGTTGATAGTGAAGTGCCTGTTCTTGCGGAAAGAGTTTTTAAGAAGGCGCAGTATCCGACAATATCGATAAGCGGACAGGCTTTTCCGATAGGGAAGACGGGCAAGTGATTTTTAGAGGGCTAAGAGGAACAGATTAATATAAACGCATTAACTATTTTTACATTGTCATTGCGAGCGACCGAAGAGAGCGTGGCAATCTCGCAGTAAATACAAGATTGCTTCGTCGTTTCACTCCTCGCAATGACACGCTATTTATTGCGTTTGTATTAGATTTGTTTTACGCGCTTATGTCTGTCGGCCCGATAAGCAGGCTCGGAGTTCCTATATTGCCGTAGAATCTCATATCATCGCCTACTGCCTCTATCCTCTCAAAAAGGCCGAGCATGTCTCCTGAGATTACAGCCTCTTTTACGGGGAATCTTATTATCCCGTTTTCTATCCACAAACCCGAAACTCCAATGGAAAATTCTCCTGTTATGGGATTTGCAGTATGTACGCCCATAGCCTCTGTTATGTAAAGGCCTTTATCCATAGATGCGATGAGAGTGTTGAAGGGTATGACATCGGATTCGGAAGAGGTTTTCAGGTACAGATTTAATATCCCTGCTGATGGAAGCCCCATTTTTTCATTCCCTCCGCGAACTGCATTGCCTGTGGAATGCGCCCCTTCTTTTTTTGCGGTGTAAGTATTGTGAAGGAAGCCCATCAACTCTCCCTCTTTTATCAAAACTTTTTCGGATGTCAGAACTCCTTCATCATCAAAAGGCCTTGTGCCGAGCCTGCGCGGAATGATGCCGCTGTCAATAAGATTGACCTTCGGGCTTATTACCCTCTGCCCGATTTTATCTTTTAATAACGACCTGCCTTTCTGCACTGATTCCGCTGAAAAAGACGATGCAAATATGCCCAGAAACTCGGATGCCACTGAATTGTCAAGGATTATGGGCGCTTTTACGGTGTTAATCCTTTTTGCACCAAGCATCTGGACCGCACGCTTTGCGGCATTTCTGCCGACATCTTCAAACGATACGTCTTGCAAAAGCCTGCTTCCGTTGAAATCCCATCCCATCTGGCTCTCGCCGTTTTCCTCGGCCACGGTCATAACCTGCGCGGTAAATTTTGTATACGGATATGATATGTCAATTCCTTTTGAATTCAGTATAAATATCTCGCCGCTGCTGAAGGCCCCTGTGGCCTTTCTCGTTTTCTTTATCCTTTTGTCAAAATCATTTGCCGCTTTTTCTATGATGAGAACATGCTTTACCGCCTCGTCTTCTTTTATGTCCCATCCCTTTCCGTCAAATACTTCAAGGCTTCCGTATTCCGTTGCCTGCGGTGAGCCCCGAGCAACTCGGGGCATGTCCAGATATTCATCCGCATCAGCCCATTTTGCCGCCTCTATCGCACTTTTTATGACTGATTCCGACTCATCAGTAGATGTTGAGTAGGAAAATCCGAGTTTCCCATTCCGTATAACGCGCAGGGAATAACCGAAACTCAGAGAGGATTCCACGGCGTCTAATTCCTGATTTTTCACTTCCAGAGACAGATTTCTGGATGACTTTATGTATGCCTCTGCCTGCTCCGCGCCGTTTCTGAGGGCAAGCCCCACCAAGTTAGACGCAAACTCCCTGTTAGTTTTCATAGTATGTTGCGGCTGCCGTCTCTGATTCCCATACCGTGACCGCAGACACCTGCACCTGTTCATCGGACAACTTTTTGTTAAGGGAATCATATATCCACTTTGCTATGTTTTCAGATGACGGATTCTTTTCCGTAAACGGAAAGATGTCATTCAGGAAAGAGTGGTCTAACGGAGCTACAACTTCATTTAGAAGTTCTTTTAAATCGTGAAAGTCCATTGCCATGTCCACATCATTAAGTTTTTCGGCAACAACATGCACCTGAACTTTCCAGTTATGCCCGTGCAGCTGTTCGCATTTGCCTTTGTAGCCTCTCAACTGGTGTGCGGCGGCAAATGTCGTATCTACCATCAATTCAAACATATTGTCTCCCCTGCTCCTTCATTACCCCTCATCAGTAGTCTTTTTAAAAATGGATATGTATGGAAGGTTTCTGAATTTGTTGTCATAGTCAAGGCCATAGCCTACCACATATTCATTCGGTATCTCAAAACCTATATAATCAAGAGGCACGTCCACTACCCTGCGGCCGCATTTATTTAGGAATACGCATATCCTGACACTGCTTGGCGATGCCGCGAGTATTCGCTCACGGATATAATTAAGAGTTATGCCTGAATCTGCAATGTCTTCAATAAGCAGGACATCTTTGCCCCTGATGTCTTCTCTGATGTCACAGTGGATGCTGACCTTTTCCGTTGAGATGGTTTTCAGATAACTTGAAGCTGTTATGAAGTCAATGGTGAGGGGAACTTTTATCATTCTCACAAGGTCGGAATAGAACATGAAGGCCCCTTTCAGTATTCCAATAGCAAGAAGATTTTTCCCCTCATAATCCGCTGATATCCTGTCAGCGAGTTCTTTAACTTTATTATTAATCTGCTCTGCCGTAAAAAAAGGTTTTCCAATTACCATTATGCCCTCCTTGTTTCAGCTTGTTACAAAATGAATTTTCAAAGTGGTATTGCCCATCTGTACAGTAGAACCACTCGACAATTCAATCTCCTTAACCGGTTTCCCGTTAACAATACTGCCATTTGTGCTGTCCAGGTCTCTGAAAATGATTTTACCCTCATTCACCTCAAGGGCTGCATGTGTTTTTGAGACAGTCATATCTCTAATCCTGATAGTTGCGTCTCTTCTGCCTATCGTGCAAGGAAGCGGTACATTAAATTTATTGCCCTTTTGCGGCCCATCTGTAACCTCAATCCTTACCCTTAATGCTTTTTCCTCTTTTTCTGCTCCCGAGATGCCCGGGACTGGAGGAGGGGCCACATCCGCCTGCTTTGTCCCGATGCTTCGGGATTCGTGCATTAGATCATCGGCTATCAGGAATTGTTTTACATCAGCAGTATCGCTTGCTTCAGATGTTTTAATATCGCGGTAGACCAATACCTCAACAGGTGTTTTATCAGCAGGATATGCGTAAAGGAGCATCTGCTCTGCGATGGGGCTGTCTGTTATTCCTGCATGTGATGCGTCTGCAAAATGCGCCATTTTCGGTTCGCCGGAATGAAAATAAAAGAAGTTGTAAGTATTATTTCTTTTCAGGATGACAAAGGCTGCTGCCTGTTCGCTCTTAATCTGGTTAAGGAAGCTGTCAAGATTAATCATGTCTGTTGTTACTTTTGTGGAAGGATCTCTCTGAAGGAACACGAGCATCCCCTTAAGCAGCACAGGGTCTGTTTTATGCAGGGAAAGTGTTCTCTTGGATGCATCTGTTGAAATATGCTGCATGAAATCCTTTATGCTTATCGGCATGGGCTTGTCGTTTCTGATGCAGCCTGCCGCATAAGCGTCTCCCTTAAGGAAAAACAGGAAATAGGCAGCGTCCGGTTCATCGGCTTTGAGCATCCCCAAGAATGATTCTCCTGCCTTGTCTATCTCATCCATGGTAATGCTAAGAAACTCACTCGTGTAAGGCTTATTCTTGAATATTACCTGGCCTTCGGGGAATATCTCTTTTGTCATATCCCTATTGTTTTATATACTTCTTTTTTTGTCAACAATAATTCCTTGTCCCTGAGTGCACCTTGACTAAGCAGCACTGTTTCTGTTAGGTTAAAAAAATTCTTTCAGGAGCTAACGATGACAAAGAAGAAAAAAACTAAGACTTCAGCAGCAGCTAAGAAGGCGGGGAAAAATAAATTAGCCCGTTCCTCAAAACCTTCAAAGAAACAGCAGAAAAGCAGGAAGCCTGCAGTCCCAAAGACACGGGTAAAATTAAAGGCGGTAAAAGCCGCTGCACAGAAGGAAAAGGCCAAGAAACCTACTCTCAGGGACATTTTCAGGGTAAAGAAACTTCACGAGATAAGAAAAAAAATATTGAAGCAGAGAGCGTTGTTGCTCGCAGAGGCTAAAGAGGCTTTAAATGCCCTGCCGGGACAGACTGTATTCCCTGATATGGGCGACCAGGCAACGGCAGAAACAGACAGGAATTTTATGCTCAGGCTCAGAAGCAGGGAACAGAAACTAATCAAGAAAATTGACGATGCGCTGGACAGAATAGATAACGGTACATTTGGAATATGCGATGAGTGCGGCATGGAGATAAATATCAAAAGACTTGACGCGAGGCCTGTAACTACGCTCTGTATGGAATGCAAGACCCAGCAGGAAGAAGAAGAGAGGATACGGGAGTCGTAACCTCCCTGTGAGCCGCAGATATTACATTTTTACTTTTAACCCGGATTTATCTCTAAGGGCATCGCCTAAGACATTAAAGCACAGCGCTGTAACGGCTATTGCCAACCCGGGAAATAAAACCATCCACGGCTCTGACGCAATATAGGCCCTGTTCATGCTTACCATAGAGCCCCATGTCGGCATCGGAGGCTGGGCGCCAAGCCCTAAAAAACTCAGCGATGCTTCTGTTAAAACGTATCCGCCGAGTTTGATTCCTGCCATAACAAGTCCGATAGGAAGGCACTGAGGCATTAGGTGCACGAAGAGTATCCTGAATCTGCTGCATCCAATGGCTTCAGCGGCTTCTATGTATGCTTCCTCTTTTAAGGTTAAGACGTGTCCCCTTATGAGCCGCGCGAATGAAGCCCACCCCACAAAGGCTATAGCGATCATCACCGTATATATTCCGGCAGGGAATATGATGGAGACGCCTATTGCAAGCAGCAGGGAAGGGAATGCAAGAATGAGGTCTACAACAGCCATGATTGCCGTATCAATCTTGCCGCCGAGATAGCCTGAGCAGAGCCCCATAACAAGCCCGAGGAACATAGAGATGGATGCCGCTATCACGGCAATGCTTACGGATATTCTTCCGCCGTAAAGCACCCTTGAAAGAATATCTCTTCCTTTGTTGTCAGTACCAAACGGATGTTTTATGCCAGGCGGTTCTTTTATGCTGTCAAGGTCAATTTTTTCAGGGTCATAAGGTGAAAGAACAGAGGAAAATACCGCAAGGATGGATATTATAATTATTACAGAGCTGGCTATTTTACCTGTCAGATGCATAGAGCCTTACCCTCGGATCAAGATAGTGATACAGGACGTCAACTATGATATTGATAAGAACAAAAACAACGGTGCCTATGATTATGCACCCCATGATAACAGGATAATCCCTCTTTATTATTCCGTCCATCGTAAATCTTCCGATGCCGTCCCAGCCGAAAATCGTTTCCGTAAGCACGGCGCCGTTTAAATAACTTGCGATATCAAGCCCGATTACAGTGACCAAAGGGATAAGTATATTTCTGAATATGTGTATGGCATTAATTCTAAAGACGGTCAGGCCTTTTGCCCTTGCCGTGCCTATAAAAGGCATTCCTGTTATTTCTATTATAGAGGTGCGTGTAATTCTTGCGAGCATTGCAATGGCAGGAAGAGATAGTGTAAGAGCAGGCATAACGAGAAATCGCAAGTCACCCGTGCCTGACGGCGGGAAAAGTCTCAGTTTAAGGCTGAGAAACAGCATTATGAGAAGGCCGCTCCAGAATACAGGAACGCTCAGGCCTGTTATGGAGACAGCCGATATAATCCTGTCAACAGGTGTATCTTTTTTATATGCGGCAATAAAACCTAAAAAAATTCCTATCGGGACTGCAATGACCATTGCTCCGAATGCGAGTTTCATAGTGTTGGGGAATTTTATAAGTATGTCGTCAAGGACTTTTCTGTTTGTGTAATATGACCTTCCCATCTCGCCCTGGAGTAAGAGTTTTATGTATCCTGCATACTGGCTGAAGACGTCTTTATCAGCGCCGAGTTCTTTTCTTATCTTTTCTATTACTTCAGGCTGCGCCCTCTCGCCGACCATGCTCTGCACAGGGTCTCCGGGAAGCGCCTTTGTAAGTGAAAATGTAAGAAGCGTAATGCCGAACAGGAGAAGGACTAAGATAAAAAACCTTTTTAGGATGTAGCGTTTAATGGCGGATTCTCCTTTCTTGTTTCAGCCATTCCTCTGTCTCTTTTTTCGTCTTAAGCGTATCTTCAAACTGTATCTTTTTCAATCCATAAATGAGCTTTCCGAGTTTTACTCCTCCTTTAAGCCCTGTTATATCCATAATCTCCTCTGACGTAAGAAAACTTCTTTTCCATATCTTCTTAAACCTTTCAAATTGACTAAGAAGTTTTACATTTTCTGAGAGAATCAGGAGGTCAAAGGCAGAATCTTTTGCCTTAAAGAAAGTTTCAAAGAGATTTTTCTGAGAAAATATATCCTGTTTTTTTGTTTTGTGAAGAAGCTTATGCGTTATCTTAAGCCTTTCTCTGATCACTCTGCTCAACCTTAGCCTGTTTCTGTTCAATGCCGAGCCGTAAAGGACATGCTCAAGCCGGAGAAGCCCGTGAAGCGTTAATTCCTGAGAAAAAGGTTTTTCAAGATTCTGCTTGAATTTTGATGGAAGTTTTTTAATTTCCGATTCAAGACGAGGAATACTTTTGATATTTTCAGAAACACCTTTATGTGTTATGGACAGGAAGCATTCAAGCAGCCCATCATCTGACGCTATTTTCAGGGCATTGTGGAAGTTTTTAAAATTAAGGAGCTTAAAAAACTCAAGCGTGATCCTTTCAGACGCTGATTTCCTGATTTCTTCTCTCAGATGTCTTGCCATTTTTCTGGTTTCAGGCTCTGCCTTCCATCCGAGTTCTGAAACAAAGCGGTAAATTCTTAGCAGCCTTAACGGGTCATTCCTGAAATTATCTATTGATATAGCTTTAATCCTGTGCTTTGCGATGTCTTTTACGCCGTTAAACGGATCAATAGTGCCTGTGCCGGGTGACCATGCGACAGCATTCATTGTGAAATCCCTCTCTCCAAGATTGCCCTTAATATCACCTTTGAGTTCTGTAAAATCAAGGGTAAGCCCGTTTTTAAGAACAATCCTTATCATCCGCTCCTTTTTTAATTCAACTATGGTTGCGCTGCCGCGCTTCTGCACAAGCAGCTGCGCTGCAAATTCCTTGATATCTCCGCGGACAATATAGTCAATATCTTTTGATTCCTTGCCAATTAGGAGATTCCTAAGATACCCTCCGACGATATAGACCCCGAGCCGCTCGGGGGAGAATACCTTTGAGTTGATTTTGTTTCCAAGGACTATTTTTCTGATGTTTTTCATGTTCAGGTATATCTTACCAAAAAATGAGGTCGGCGATTATACATTGAAATACGCAGGGTGGGGCGGTTGGTTTTAAGAATTCTCTTGACAGTGAACCATCGTTCACCATATAATAAAGCCATGACAAAAGACTTAAGGGAAAACAGGCTAAAGGCAAGAATCAGGGACATAGCAGACTTCTACCACCACAAAGGCAGGATGCCGAGTTTTTCTGAAATAGGAGATATGGTTGGGATGAAGTCCAAGAACGCGGTTTATAAACTGGTCAATAAGCTTGAAAAACTCAAGGTTCTGGAAAGAGATGACAAAGGCAGACTCATACCCGTCTCAATAGCATCTTCCGTAAAGATGCTCGGCACTGTTGAGGCAGGTTTCCCGAGCCCCGCCGAAGAGGAGCTTTCAGACACCCTTTCACTTGATGATTTCCTCGTAAAAAATCCTCAGGCCACTTTTCTCTTAAAGGTCTCAGGCTACTCAATGTCAGAGGCAGGCATACTTCCTGGAGACATGGTTATTGTTGATAAGGGACAGGTTCCCAAAAGCGGAGATATTGTGATTGCAGAGATTGATGCTGAATGGACAATGAAATATCTGGACAAAAGCGGAGACGCTGTAACACTTATCCCCGCGAATCCTAAATTTAAACCGATAAAGCCCCAAAAAGAACTGAAGATAGCTGGAGTCGTAACTGCTGTGATAAGGAAATACAGGTAAAATTTAAAAAGGAGGACAGATTTATGGAGATAGCAACATCATCTTTACTGGCTGAGTTTGGTTTGCATGCAATTTTTTACGGCATAGGCATTTTTGCAGCTTATTTCGTAGGCATGCAGTGCAGTTAAGGAGAATTACAAATCCTAATTCCTAACCGGAGGATAAATGAAAGGCCCGATTTCCGCATAGGTTATTGAGAGGAACATATGCTTGCTTCGCGTCCACTGTCTCAAGCGCCAAGGCATAGAGGAGCTTGTTTAATTCATCGGTGGCTATCAGCCGCCCGCATCCATTTTTTGGTTTATCTGCTTTGTAAAGCCTTCTTTAAATTCCTGCACCCATGTTCATCCCCCATATTACAAGCCCTCTGAAAATCAGAGATCGCTCTGTCATTGTTTTATATTCTCTATCCCCATGTTAGCAATATTATAAGATGCCAAAATGTTGGTCAAGGTAAATTTCACATTGGGTTTCCTTGACATGTTTTTAGGGTATTCTTTATAATTAAACACTTTTCTCTATTGGTACGCAAAGATGAAGATACTGATTTCAGAGATACCTGACGAGGGTCTGGAACTTACAATTGATGAGACGCTTGAGTCAGATGTTATAAAACTGGTTTCTCCTGTAAAAGGGCAGTTAAGCATAAGGAAGATAATGCCCGAGGTTGTAATACAGGGTGAGATAACGGCAAGTGCAGAGCATGAATGCAGCAGATGCCTGAAAAACTATACATCTGAAATAAGCGCTCCAATTATTGTAACGTACCACCCTGCCGAGGAATTGAAGGCAGAGGGCAAGTGCGAGATCAGGGAAGATGAACTGGAGACAGGATTTTATTTCGGGGATGAGCTTGAACTCACGGAACTGCTGAAAGAACAGATACTTTTGAATGTTTCCATGAAACCGCTGTGCAGTGAAACCTGCAAGGGAATATGCCCGAAATGCGGGACAGACTTAAATGTGAATAAATGCAGTTGCACTTTAGATAAAACAGACTCAAGACTTGAGGGACTGAAAGAATTAAAAGAATTATTAAGAAGGGAGTAAAAAAATGGCTAATCCGACGCACAGACATACGAGGACAAGAAGAGACAAACGCAGGGCAAACTGGAAGGGACAGACGCCCAATTTAAGCTCTTGCCCTGAGTGTAAGGAACTAAAGCTGTCGCACAGGGTGTGCCCAAGCTGCGGTTCGTACAACGGCAACAAGGTTCTTGAAACAGTTGAAAAAGAAGCATGAGGATTGCCCTTGATGCCATGGGGGGCGATTATGCCCCTGCTGTTACGGTAGAGGGCGCTGTTGAGACTGTAAGAGAATACGACGACCTTGAGGTCATACTTTTCGGGGATGAGGCACAGCTCAAAAAAGAACTGAAAGACAGGCGCTGCACATCCAACCGTATTCAAATCAGGCACACATCTCAGGTCATAGGAATGCATGAGTCTCCTGTTACCGCTCTCAGGAAAAAAAAGGATTCCTCTATCAGGCGCGCTGTTGACGCTGTGAAAAATAAAGAAGCTGACGCAGTGGTGAGCGCAGGCAATTCAGGCGTTGCAATGGCTTCGGCGCTCTTTGTTCTCGGAACATCAAAAGGCGTTGACAGGCCTGCTATCGCAGCTACAATACCTACACTCAAAGGCCTGTTTGTTCTGATAGATGCCGGCGCAAATGTTGACTGCAGGGCAGAGAATCTGCTTCAGTTCGGATTGATGGGCAGCTCATATTACAAGGCGATTTTAGGCAAGCGCGAGCCAAAGGTGGCGCTTCTGAGCATAGGAGAGGAAGATGTTAAGGGCAACGAACTTACCAGAGAGGCCTTCAAGCTTCTTAAAGGCACAAATCTGAATTTTACAGGAAATATAGAGGGGAAAGATGTTTTTTCCGGCGATGCTGATGTGGTGGTCTGCGATGGGTTTATAGGAAATGTGTTTTTGAAAACCAGCGAAGGGCTTGCTGATATGATAATAAAAATGCTCAAGAGGGAGATTGCGGGAATGGCAACAGGAAGGGTCGGGTATCTTTTTATGAAGCCTGCGCTGAAGAACTTCAGAAAGAAAACAGACTATGCCGAATATGGCGGCGCGCCCCTGCTTGGAATAAACGGCACATGCATAATAAGCCACGGAAGATCTTCATCGCGCGCAGTAAGAAATGCAATCAAGGTTGCAGCAGAGTTTTCCAGAAAGAAAGTTCATGAGATTATATCAGAGGAGATATTGAACCTTCGCACAAAGGAGAAGGCTGTTGTTAAGGGCTAAGATTATCGCAACAGGCTCTTATGTGCCGGAGCGTGTGCTTACCAATTTTGATCTTGAAAAGATGGTTGATACGTCTGATGAATGGATAAGGGAAAGGTCAGGCATCAGGGAAAGGCGGATAGCAAGCGAGAAAGAGGCGGCATCGGACCTTGCGTATGAGGCGGCAAAGGCGGCCCTGAAAAAAGCGGATATAAAAGCAAAAGATATTGAATTGATAATTGTTGCAACGGTCACAGGGGACATGCCTATACCTGCAACAGCATGCCATCTTCAGCATAAGCTCGGCATAAAAAAAGCTGCTGCCTTTGATGTGAATGCCGCATGTTCGGGATTCCTTTACGGACTTTCTATAGCGGACAGTTTTATAAAAAACGGCACTTATAAGAGAATACTGGTCGTAGGCGCTGAAGTCCTTTCGCGCTTTACCGACTGGGAAGACAGGACAACTTGCGTGCTTTTTGGCGATGGCGCCGGAGCCGCAATACTGGAAGCGACAGATGAAGACAGAGGGATAGTCTCTGCACATATAAGGTCTGACGGAGCACTGTGGGAACTCCTGCATATGCCGGGCGGCGGCTCAATTAATCCTCCCTCTAAAGAATCACTGAAAAAGAAGATGCACTATCTTAAGATGAAAGGCAACGAGACCTTCAAGGTTGCTGTGCGGACACTGGAAAATCTTGTGTCAAGAACCCTCGAAGAAAACAAGCTCAAGGCATCCCAGATTTCCCTTTTAATCCCTCATCAGGCTAATCTGAGAATCATACAGGCAACTGCCGAGAGGCTTAACCTTCCGGTGGAAAAGGTTTTTGTGAATATCGATAAATACGGGAATACATCTGCCGCCTCCATACCTATTGCGCTTGATGAGGCCGTAAGGCAGGGCAGGGTAAGGGACGGAGATTATGTTCTTCTTGAGGCTTTCGGCGGCGGGCTTACATGGGCGTCGGTGTTGATAAAATGGTAGATTTAGAGTGTCAGTTACTGACACTAATAACTAACACTGTTTACTGATATTTATGGGCTATATTGCAGTCATAGGCGCAGGAAGCTGGGGGACAACCCTTGCGTGTATTTTATCCGAGAAGGGTTTTGACATTTCTCTATGGGTATATGAGGAATCTCTTGCCGAAGAGATAAGGAACACAAGAATAAACGGTATTTACCTGCCTGATATTGCTATTCCCGACAACATAAGAATCACGCATAAATTGAATGAAGCCGTAAAACAGGCCAGATATGTTGTGAGCGCTATACCGACACAATATACAAGAGCAGTATTCGAAAAGGCGGATTTTTATATTCCCGATGAGGCTGTAATCATAAGCGCATCAAAAGGCATAGAGCGGGGGACCCTCCTTACGGTTTCTTCTATATTCAAAGAAATTACAGCGCATAAGATCGCTGTAATTTCCGGCCCCAGCTTTGCAAAAGAGGCGATAATGAAAAAACCTACAGCAGTAACGCTTGCAACAGAAGATACGGATACAGGCTTGCTGCTTCAGGAAATTTTAAATACAAATCATTTCAGGGTTTATACGAACAATGACTTAATCGGCGTTGAACTTGGCGGGGCGCTGAAAAATGTGATGGCTATCGCATCAGGAATATCTGACGGCCTCGGACTGGGCAGCAACGCGCGCGCAGCGATGATTACAAGAGGGCTTGCGGAAATGAGAAGGCTTGGCCTTGCGATGGGCGCCAAAGAGGAGACTTTTTCGGGATTAAGCGGGCTTGGCGATCTGGTGCTGACATGCACAAGCACAATTTCAAGGAATCACACGACAGGGATTAAACTTGCTCAGGGCATGAAACTCGCTGATATTCTCTCACAGACAAGGGCGGTTGCAGAGGGTGTGGATACCGCTGAATCAGCCTATCACCTTTCAAAAAAATATAATGTTGAGATGCCTATTGTGGAGCAGGTATACAAAGTCCTCTACGAGGACAAAAGTCCCGCAGAGGCTGTCAATGACCTCATGAACCGCGCATTAAAGTCTGAGTTTTAATTCCAGGGATGAATAACGACAAGATAAAGAAGATTCTCTCGTCGGTAAAAAGCGGCGGCATCTCTGTTGAAGGCGCAGTAAAAAAACTTAAGCACTTTCCATACGAAGACATCTCATTTGCAAAGGTTGACCATCACAGGTATCTGAGGCAGGGAGTGCCGGAGGTTATCTTTGCGTCGGGAAAGACAAAGGAACAGGTGATTAGCATTGCAAAGGCAATGTATAAAAAAAGCAAAAAATTCCTCATTACTAAAGCCGCTAAAGATGTTTATAACACCCTTAAAATCAGGGGCGCTGTTTTTCATCCTGCATCAGGAATTATTTCAATAGGAAGAGAAAAGAAAAAAACAGGGAATGTTCTTATTCTTACAGCGGGAACATCAGACATCCCCGTTGCAGAGGAGGCAGCTGTCACAGCCTCGTTTCTTGGAAGCAGGGTTAATGCTCTTTATGATGTCGGTGTTGCCGGACTTCACAGGCTCATGGATAATAAGAAACATATTAAAGACGCCAGGGTTATCATTGTTATTGCCGGAATGGAGGGCGCGCTTCCATCAGTTGTGGGAGGATTAACAGACAAGCCTATAATTGCTGTGCCTACATCAACAGGATACGGCACGAGCCTCGGTGGATTAACTGCGCTTTTTGCTATGCTTAATTCATGCGTGCCGGGAATTGCCGTCATGAATGTGGACAATGGATTCGGGGCAGGGTGTCTGGCGCATAAGATAAATACGCTGATTTGACATTCCTTTAAAATCTCCACTATACTTAAATCAACCCCTGGGGGAGGCGAGAGCCTGAGAGTCCCGATTTTATCGGGAGACCCCATGAACCTGATACGGATAATGCCGGCGTAGGGATGGGAAGGCAGGCCGTATCCTTTTCCATGGATGCGGTTTTTTGTTTTTATGAGGCTGATTATAAACGGAGAGGATTTAGAAGTGTCAAAGGCTGAGACTCTTCAGGAGCTTCTTGGAGAGTTTTGCATTAAACCTGAGAGGGTTGCTGTTGAGGTAAATCTTTCAATAATAAAGAAGTCTGATTATGGCAGTTGCAGGTTGAAAGACGGGGACAGGATTGAGATTGTGAATTTTGTTGGAGGAGGGCAATGGAAGATAAGTTGATAATCAAAGGGATAGAATTCAAATCCCGTCTCTGGGTGGGGACAGGAAAGTATAAGGACTTTGAGGAGACGAAGAAGGCTATTGAGGCATCAGGCGCTGATGTTGTCACTGTTGCTGTAAGAAGGGTGAATATCATAGACAGGAAATCCGAAAACCTGTTTGACTATATTAACCCCAGGAAATACAAGATTCTTCCGAATACTGCCGGCTGTTACAATGTTGAGGATGCCCTCAGATATTCAAGGCTTGCAAGAGAGGCAGGTATTTCGGATATGATTAAGCTTGAGGTAATAGGAGACGAAAAGACACTTTTCCCTGATGTTATCGGCCTGCTCAAAGCTACTGAGATTCTCGCAAAGGAAGGCTTCCTTGTATTCCCATACACCAATGATGATCCAATAATGGCGAAAAGGCTGATTGATGCAGGCGCTGTTGCTGTGATGCCGTTGGCTGCTCCGATAGGCTCCGGACTTGGAATAAGGAATCCATACAATATCAAGATTATTTTAGAGACAGTGAAAGCTCCTGTTATCGTGGACGCTGGTGTAGGAACTGCGTCTGACGTTGCTGTTGCGATGGAATTAGGCTGCGATGCGGTGCTTCTTAACACTGCGATTGCAGGGGCAAAAGATCCGATTGCGATGGCAAGCGCTATGAAACATGCGGTGATTGCAGGCAGGCTTGCGTATAAGGCAGGGAGGATTCCTAAAAAACTTTATGCCGCTGCGAGCAGTCCGATAGAGGGGATGCTGTAAAAGTGAGCAATCAGCAGTCAGCAATCAGCAGTCAGCCTGTTGACTTTAAATTATATTTAATAACGGACAGGAAGCTGATAGCTGAAAGCTGTTCGCTATTCACTGCTGTTGAAGCGGCATTAAAAGGCGGCGTGAAAGCAGTGCAGTTAAGAGAAAAAGATTTAGGCACAAGGGAATTGCTATATATGGCATACAGAATGAGGGAAATAACAGATAAATACAGGGCGAAATTATTCATTAATGACAGGGTTGATATTGCGCTGTCTGTTGAGGCTGATGGCGTTCATCTCGGGCAGGATAGCATACCTCCTCATGCTGTAAGAAAAATCGCCAAAGATAAATTTATGATAGGGGTATCAGCGCACAGCATTGAAGAGGCAATGCAAGCAGAGAAGGAAGGCGCTGATTTTATAACGCTCGGTCCTGTTTATAAAACACCGTCAAAGATGAAATATGGCCAGCCTCTCGGAGTTGATATTAACAGAAAAGCAAAGGCTGAGATTTCAATTCCGGTTTTTGCAATTGGGGGAATAAAGCAGGATAGAATTAAAGAGGTTATGGATGCAGGCGCTGATGGCATTGCGCTGATAAGTGGAATTTTAGGGGCTAAAGATATTAAAGAAAAAACAACGAAGTTTTTGGAGTTATTGAAATGACGAGAATAGAACTGGCGAAAAAGGGGATTATCACAGATGAGGTAAAGCTTGTTGCATCTGATGAGGGGTTGACGCCCGAACAGCTTTCGGGAGATATTGCATCAGGCGTGAGTGTTATCCCGATAAACATAAACCACAAGATAAAGCCTATGGGTATCGGAAAAAACATGCGCACAAAAATAAATGCCAATATCGGCACCTCAAGAGACAGGATTTCAATAGACGAGGAGATGGAAAAACTTGAAGTCCTTGTTAAGTACGGCGCTGATGCTGTGATGGACCTTTCAACAGGAGGGCCGATAAAAGAACTCAGGAAGATGATGATTAAAAAATCTCCTGTTGCAGTTGGGACAGTTCCAATCTATGAGGCTGCTGTTCGTGCTGCTGAAAAGAAAGGCGCAATAGCAAAGATGACAGCAGACGACCTTTTTAAAGTAATAGAAGAACATGCAGAAGAGGGCGTTGACTTCATTACTGTTCATTCGGGACTCACAATGAGGGCGGTCGAGAGATTGAAAAAAGAGGGAAGGATTCTTGACATAGTAAGCAGAGGAGGCTCGTTTCTCCTTGAATGGATGATATACAATCAGAAAGAAAATCCTCTTTATGAGCAGTATGACAGGCTTCTTGAGATTGCCTGTAAATATGACATGACACTGAGCCTCGGAGACGGGATGCGTCCGGGATGCCTTGCAGATGCAACAGACAGAACTCAGATAGAGGAACTCCTCACACTTGGAGAACTAAGGGATATGGCTGTAGAGAAAAATATTCAGGTAATTATCGAAGGGCCGGGCCATGTTCCTTTGAATCAGGTTGAGCTGAATGTAAGGCTCGAAAAGGAGATTTGCAAAGGAGCGCCGTTTTATGTTCTGGGGCCATTGGTAACAGACATAGGAATGGGTTATGACCACATAACAGCAGCTATCGGAGGCGCGATTGCAGGAGCAGCCGGAGCAGATTTCCTGTGCTATGTTACTCCTTCAGAGCATATAAGGCTTCCGACCATAGAGGATGTAAAAGAAGGAGTCATAGTATCAAAGCTTGCTGCCCATGCCGCTGACATAGCAAAGGGGATAAAAGGAGCAATTGATAAAGATATTCAGATGGCAAAATGCAGGAAGGCGCTTGACTGGAATGGCCAGATTGCCTTGAGCCTTAATCCTGAAAAGGTAAAAGAATGGAGGGCGGAGATTCCTCCAACGGAAAGCGAAGTGTGCAGCATGTGTGGAGAGTTCTGTGCAATAAGGACTGTTGAGAGGGCGCTGAATAAGTAAAGTTACTCTGTTTCTTTAAACAACTTTACCCATTCATCAAACTGCTTAAGTTTACCGTCTCCGAATCTTGCTATGAATTCTCTTGCTTTTGAAATCGGTTTTTCTTTGAGGGGTTCGTTGTCTTTTGAAAAGAATTTATCCGCAAAGCATATAATTTTTTCTTCAATAGTTGTCGGAATCATATCTCGTTTCGGAATAGGAAAATTGTTTTTCTCTATGTCTTTAACAGATAATCCTACGCCAATATGCGTTTCGCACACGATTGCGTGTCTTGGGAATCCCTCCCTCTCCAGCAGTTCTCTTCCGAGATAACCGTGACAGATATAGGGTTTGTCTCCATAGCAACCAAGCTGCGGCGCATTTGTCATGAATATCCCTATGTCATGCAGCATTGCTGCCTCTTCAATAAATTTTATATCAGGATTCAGATGCCTGACCCTCTCAGCAACTTCAGCTGCCTTTTTTGCCACCATCCTGCTGTGCTGAACAAGGAAACTATAAGCCTCGGATTCTGGATTGTAGTATTTTCTGATTATCTCTATAGGATGCATGGAATATTCTAACAGATTTGGATAAGGGAGACATTTAAAGTAAAACAAAAACTATTAAGCATCCTTATTCCTGTTATTATCATTTCTTCACTTACCTTAAAATGGTTTATAATAAAGAATGGCGCTGCTTGAGATTAAAAAATATCCTGAAAAGGTTTTAAAGGAAAAAACTGCTCCTGTTGTTGACATAAACAGCAGCATCCAGAGATTGATAGATGACATGATAGAAACAATGTATGCTGCGAAAGGGGTTGGCCTTGCAGCTAATCAGGTTGGAGTTTCAAAGAGGCTGTGTGTGATAGATATAAGCATGGCTGATGAAAAAACACCCCTTATAGTACTCATAAATCCGGAGATTGTTGAAAGAAAAGGCTCTGTTGAAGATGAAGAGGGGTGCCTGAGCATCCATGAGTACAGGGCAAAAGTAAAAAGGGCAGAGGAGGTTCTGGTAAAGGGGTTAGACAGAAAAGGCAAACCCATAGAGATAGCAGGCGGAGACCTTCTTGCAAGGGCGCTTCAGCATGAGATAGACCATCTTGACGGATTACTCTTCATTGACAGATTGAGCCCCATCAAGAGAGAGTTTTTCAAGAAGCGCTATAAAAAAATTTTAAGTGAAAAATCTAAGAAATCATAACTTTTATTGGAGATAAATGCGTATAGTCTTTTTCGGTACCCCTTTGTTTGCAGTCTCATCACTTAAAGCGCTACTTCAGGCTGGAGAAGAAATCTCTGCAGTTGTAACACAACCTGACAGAAAAAAAGGAAGGGGGCATTTACTTTCGCAGTCGCCTGTGAAAGAACTTGCTGTAAAAAACGGGATAAACGTGCTTCAGCCGAAGAAAATGAATGACACTGCTTTTCTGAATGAACTTTCGTCAATAAAGCCGGAGCTTATAGCGGTTGTGGCTTACGGAAAGATTCTTACGGAGGAGATACTCAGGCTTCCTGAGCTGGGCTGCATAAATGTCCATGCATCACTTCTCCCAAAATACAGGGGCGCGGCTCCGATTGCGTGGGCGATAATAAACGGCGAGAAAAAAACAGGCATTACAACCATGCTTATGGATAAGGGGCTTGACACAGGCGATATTCTGCTTCAGGAAGAGCTTGAGGTTAGAGGTGATGATACAACAGAAACCCTGAGCCTTAGGTTGTCTGAAATTGGAGCATCGCTGCTGCTTAAGACGATAAGCAGTATAAAGGACGGCTCATTGAAACCGCAGAAACAGTCAAAAGAGGCTGCTTATGCTCCAATTATCAAAAAAGAGGATGGCAGGGTGAACTGGACAAAGACAGCACCGGAACTGTCCAATTTTGTGAGGGGAATGCACCCATGGCCCGGGGCGTATTGTTATTTGAATGGGGAAATGATTAAACTTATTGGTGTTAAGGCGGTTTCCGGCTCAGGAATGGCCGGGCGGATAGAAAAAGCGCATGATGGTGAGTTTATTGCAGGCACGGGCTGCGGGCTGCTTTCCATTATTGCACTTCAGCCGCAGAACAAAAAAATGATGCCGGCAAAGGCTTTTCTTCAGGGCAGGAACATAAAGGAAGGGACGTATTTCGATGAAGCGTAGGTGGATAAGGGGATTGGCGCTGAGGTTTTTGTATCCAATGCTTATGGTTATAGGCTCTTTCAGAAAGGATAAGAAAGAACAGCTTCAGCAGTTTATCATAAACCTTAACAATAAACTTGTCAGGGCTGAAAATCCGAAGACAAAGAAGATACTGCTTCTCTTGCCGCACTGCCTTCAGATAGATGAGTGCACAATCCGGCTTACGCATAATATTTATAACTGTGAAGGATGCGGCAAGTGCGAGATAAAAGATCTCATACAGATTGCAGATGAGAATAAGCTTAACCTTTCTGTCGCAACAGGCGGTACGCTTGCAAGGAGGATTATAAAAGATTTAAGGCCCGATGCAATAGTTGCTGTCGCATGCGAAGCAGACCTTAGCAGCGGGATTGTTGATACCTATCCGCTGCCTGTGCTTGGCATTCCAAACGAGCGGCCTTTTGGCCCCTGCCTCAATACTCAGGTAGATTTAGAGAAGGTAAAAGAAGCCATAAGATTTCTCAGCAGAGATGCGTAATATCATTGACAAAATTATCTTTAAAAACCTATAGTTATAGCATATTTTGATGACATTCCCTTGGCCGGAGGCATTAAGCGATGGCTCTAAAGCCTGATCGAACACTTAACTGCAGAGAATTTATTGATAATAAATAATTGTGATTAATAAATTAATTTTTTTATTTGACTATTAGATAAGAGGTGTTTTAATCTGTTTAGTTTACATTTTTTCACGAAAATTAGGCTATAAAAATCACACAAAGGAGGAATTTGATGAAAAAGTATAATACGCCCTTAATTGACGACCTTGAAAAGGGTCCGTGGCCAAGCTTTGTCACGGAGATGAAAAAAGCTGCCAAGACCAATGAGATGGCGAATGACGCTGTCGGTCATCTTGAAAAATGTTACAGCACCAAGGTTGGATACTGGAAACACGGTGGTATAGTCGGCGTTCTTGGGTACGGAGGCGGAGTTATCGGAAGGTATTCTGAATTAGGCGATGAATTCCCAGGTGTGGCGCATTTCCATACCGTCAGATTAAACCAGCCGAGCGGATTTTTCTACACAAGCAAGGCGCTTAAAGAGATATGCGATATATGGGATAAATACGGAAGCGGCATTACAAACATGCATGGTTCAACAGGCGACTTGGTTCTTCTGGGTTGCAGGACAGAATCGCTTGAGGCGGTATTTGCTGAATATTCCTCCCGCGGATGGGACCTCGGCAGTTCAGGTTCAGCGCTCAGAACTCCGAGCTGCTGCGTTGGCCCTGCCCGCTGTGAATGGGCAAACTATGATACCCTCGATCTGAACTATGCGTTGACACAGGAATTCCAGGATGAGATGCACAGGCCGTCGTTCTCTTATAAATTTAAGTTTAAGTTGTCAGGTTGCGCCTGCGACTGTGTTGCATCACTCGCGCGTTCCGACATGTCAATTATCGGAACATGGAAGGGTAATATCGTGATCGACCAGGCCGAAGTCAAGAATTATGCCAAGAATAGGATGGATATCAACGCCGAAATTGTGAATATGTGTCCGACCCAGTGTATCAGCTATGACGGCAAGGAAATGAAGATAGATAATGCTGAGTGCAGCAGGTGCATGCACTGTATAGCAAAGATGACAAAGGCCCTGAAGCCTAGTGGTGAAAAAGGAGCAACCATCTGTATCGGCAGTAAGGCCCCGATCGTTGTCGGCTCTCTTCTTTCATGGGTTGTCGTTCCGTTCATCAAGCTTGAGCCGCCATATACAGAACTGAAAGAATTAATCAGAAAGATTTGGGATTGGTGGGATGAGAATGCAAAGCCGAGAGAGAGAATCGGTGAGGTCATCGAGACGAAAGGCATGCGGTCCTTCCTTGAGTATATTGGCGTGCCGCCTCTACCGCAGCAGATTAAGGAGCCGAGGAAGGATCCCTTCATGTTCTATACAGAAGAAGATATAACTGCATACAAGGCGAAAGAAGCAGAAGAAAAGAAAACAGGAAAATATAAATTTTAATAAAATCTGAATAAGGAGGATATTAAAGATGGCATTACCACAGAGGAAAACAGACATTGGGCCGCCTCATTATAAACAGTTCTTGCCGCCTGTTATACAAAAGAATTACGGCAAGTGGAAGTACCATGAGGTACTGACTCCGGGGACAATGGTTCATGTTGGAGAGAGTGGAGACAAGATATGGACAGTCAGAGTTGCATCTCCGAGGCTCTTGTCCACTGCGACAATCCGTGAGCAGTGCGATATTGCAGAAAAGTATTGCGACGGATACCTAAGGTACACAACAAGAAACAATGTGGAATTCATAGTTTCAGACGAGAAGAAACTTGAGCCGCTGAAGAAGGAGCTTAAAGATAAAGGCTTCAAGATGGGTGGTATTGGTTATGGTATCAGCAACATTGTCCATACCCAGGGATGGGTACACTGCCACAGCGCTGCCACTGACGCGTCAGGACTTGTAAAATCCATGATGGATGAACTTTATGAATACTTTGAGTCAAAGAGGCTCCCCAATAAGCTTAGACTCGCGGTCGCCTGCTGTGTGAATATGTGCGGAGCTGTTCATTGCTCTGACATAGCCATTGTTGCGGTGCATACAAAGATCCCTACAATTGCCCACGCAAACTTTAAGAACATGTGCGAGCTTCCTACGGTCATCGGATCCTGTCCGACCCGCGCAATCAGCCCTGATACTGCACAGAAGAGTGTCAAGATCAACCCTGAAAAGTGCATGTTCTGTGGTAACTGCTTCACCGTATGTCCACCGATGAGCATCAAGGATCCGGAGAGAGACGGTATTGCAATCGTTGTCGGCGGTAAGGTCAGCACCTTAAGGACTAACCCGAAATTCTCCAAGCTCGTTATCCCTTACATCTCAAACGAGCCGCCAAGATGGCCGAAGGTTGTTGCAGCAGTAAAACATATTGTTGAGGTTTATGCTGCGAATGCACGGAAACACGAGAGGGTTGGTGAATGGATTGAGAGGGTCGGATGGGAGAGGTTCTTCTCTCTTACCGGCATTGAGTTCACATTCCATTCTATCGATGACTTCACCTTTATGAGAGATACCTTGAGGACTTCGCCAGCATTCAAGTGGTAATATTAGGGATTTAAGGACAAGGGCAGTCCCGATTCTCTGGACTGCCCTTCTTATAAACTCTATAAAAGCTATCATGGAGGTAAGGTATATGGAAACAGCTGAACTGCAAGACAAAATTTTTGCCTTCGTACAGGCCGCAAAAGGTAAAAAGAAACTGAAAGAAAAGGATATCATCAACGGCATGAGCGCTGAGACCGGGATTGATAAGGATGTGGTTAAAAAGGCGATGAGGGGAATGATAGATGTAGGAAGGCTTATGTATTCCTACGGCGGCGGTGCAAGCTCGGTGGAAATTCCAAGCGAAGAGTATCTCAGGGAAAAAGGACTTATAAAGTAAATCCAGCAGTTTAATCAACTGATTTTAAAAGGCAGTGGAAGCAGTATGCTCCCAGTGCCTTTTTTTTGGACGGTTGATTATCACCAAAATTTAAGGCAATATATCGTATTCAAAGGAACGATTGAATGAAAATGAAATATCCGAGAATTATTGTAGCAGGTTTGAAGGGCGGCTCAGGCAAGACAACTCTTTCGCTTGGGTTGATAGCAGCATTCAGGAAGAAAGGGATGAAAGTTATCCCATTCAAAAAAGGCCCTGATTATATTGACGGCGGATGGCTTTCAACCGCAGCAGGAACCCCGTGCTATAACCTTGATACATTTTTAGTCAGCGAATCGCGGATAATCCCTTCGTTTATGAATCATGCGAAAACTGCTGATATTGCCGTGATAGAAGGCAATAGGGGATTTTATGACGGGATGGACGAGCAAGGCACTCACAGCACAGCAGAGCTTGCAAAGATGCTTAAATCGCCTGTCCTGCTTATTGTTGACTGCACAAAGGCAACAAGGACGATTGCGGCAATAATAGCAGGCATTCAGAAGTTTGATTCAGGTGTTGAAATAAAGGGCGTTGTCCTGAACTATATCGCGGGAAGCAGGCATGAATTCATAATCAGGAACTCTATAGAGAAATACTGCAAGATTCCAGTCCTTGGAGCGTTTCCCAGAATGAGAGAAGAAAATTTTCCGGAGAGGCATATGGGGCTGGTGCCTTTTCAGGAACATATAGGGGCTCAGAAGGCAATTGATAAAGCGCTTGAGATAACTGAGGAATATATTGATGTTGATGCTATTTTAAAGATTGCAAAAGAGGCAGAGCCCATGACCAACACGATACACGATACACGATGCAGGATACAGGATGAAGGAAATCGTGCATCATGCATCATGCATCATGCATCATCAGGACTTAAAATTGGCGTTATCAGGGATTCTGCTTTTCAGTTTTATTATCCCGAAAACTTTGAAGAGCTTAAGGCGCTGGGAGCGGAAATAATAGAGATAAGCGCATTAAAGGAAAAGTCGCTTCCTGATATTGATGCGCTTTATATCGGCGGAGGGTTTCCTGAGACACATGCGATAGCCCTTGCTGAAAACAGTGATTTCAGAGATTCTCTGAGGAAAGCCATTGAAAAAGGGCTTTCTGTCTATGCTGAGTGCGGAGGGCTGATGTATTTAGGCAAGTCCCTTGTCGTAGACGGCAGGACATATCCAATGACAGAAATTTTTCCGTTCATTTTTTCTCTTGAGAAGAAGCCGCAGGCTCACGGTTATTCAATAGCAGAGGTGCGGAAAGCCAATCCCTTTTATCCTGAGGGCGCTGTGCTTAAAGGGCATGAGTTCCATTATTCCCGCGTCATTAACCCTGAAGCAGCCTCAGAATTCAATGCAGGGAATATCTCTTTTGCCTTTGGGATGAAGAGGGGAGAGGGGATTACAGATAAACTGGACGGCCTGTGCTATAAGAATGTCCTTGCAACGTATACGCATACCCACGCACTCGGAACGCCTGAATGGACAAGCGGGATGATAAAGAAGGCAGAAGAGTATAAACGGCAAAGGTGATTAAAGTGCTTTTATTGCTTTTTCAATTTCTTATAAAGTTCCTCTCCAACACATTCCTTTGCATATTTGCACCACTGGATGCACGACTCAATCTCATTGTATATGATAAATCCGCATTTGCCGCATTTTGTCTCGATATCGGTTGAAAAGATTTCCACATCGGCATCACATTCGGGACACCGCTTTACCTTAAGGATAGGGGTTCTCAGATTTGCTGCGCCGCCGCATTTATCACGCATACTATAACTCCACCTTTGTAATGACGCCGTGAAGTTTTTTAGGAGGGAACTGGTAGAAACGGATAAACGTTGAGGTATTTCTCTTGATGAAATAGAAAGCCTTCCATATCGGGTTGCTGGTGGCAATTTCTTCAACCCCATAAAAGACAGACCTCTCCTCTACGCCTGCCTCTCTCAATATCTCCTCTATGTCAACCATTTCCATATATCCCATCTGTATCTCAAACACCCTGAGGCCTTTTGCGAGGCCTTCTTTAAAGAAACCCGTAACGCCGAAAGGGTCGTCCCTCTTGATTATGGATACAAGTATATTGTCTTCGTATAAGATGCCGTGATAAAACATAGTCTGTGTTATATAAAAAGGAAGCTCTTTTGCGTCCCTTATAAGAAACAGCACTGTCCCCTTTATCCTTTCGGTTGTCTCGTATACTCTGGTAAATTTGTGCAGAAATTCTTCTAACGGCATGAAGCTCATATTTCTGTAAAGCCTTTTCTGCCCTTTTGTATAAAGGATTATCATTCCAAAAGGTATTGAGGCAATTATGAGCGACCAGTAGCCGCCGTGAGGTATCTTGTAGAAATTTGCAGTGAAATATGCAACATCAATGCATGTTACAAGAACGGAAATAGCTGAGAGCAGAGGTTTCTTTTTGAGATAAAAGATAAGAGCCATCATTATGCCTGTCAGGGTCATTGTGCCTGTAACTGCAAGGCCGTAGGCTGCGGCAAGGCTGCTTGATTCCTTAAATTCAAACATTATGAAAAGCACTGAAATAAGAAGGAACCAGTTTACAGAACTTAAGTATATCTGTGACCTTCTCTCAGTAGATGTGTAATCCACTTTGAACATGGGCATCAGTCTCGTGTTTATCCCCTGATAGACTATTGAGAACATTCCGCTTATCATTGCCTGCGAGGCAATCACAGTTGCTGTTATGCTTAATAACAGGAACGGTATATACAGGATTTCTATGTAATGGAAAACCATTTCGAAGAGTATGGTCTTTGTCTCGGGATATCTTAATAAGAATGCCCCCTGCCCAAGGTAATTAAGCACAAGGGCGATAAAGACTCCTGACCATGCCTGGCGTATAGGTTTCCCGCCAAGATGCCCCATGTCTGCATATAATGCCTCGCCGCCTGTTGCGCAGAGGATTATCTCTCCAAGGGCTATGAATCCTATAAAACCATTATCTGATAGAAATTTTATCCCGTAGTACGGATTTAACGCCTTTAAGACCTCTGGCGCTTCAAGGACAGATAAGATGCCCACTGTTGCAAGGGATGTGAACCATACAACCATAATAGGCCCGAATGCGCCTGCAACTTTCTCTGTGCCTTTGCGCTGAAATGAGAATAGTATAATGGCAATTATCCCGGCAATAAAGACAATAGATAGATTGGGAAGATTTTTGAGTCCTGGGATTAAACGGGAACCTTCTACAGCGCTCAATATACTGATGGCAGGCGTGATTACTCCATCACCGATAAGCAGTGAAACACTTATGATTGGCAGTATGGCTATAAACAATAATCTTTTTTTGGAACCTGTAAGTGAAAGAAAGATTTCTCTGAGCACGATGTCTCCGCCTTCGCCTCTTCTGCTCAGGCTCATGGCAAGCCAGGCATACTGCACTGTGACAAGGGTTACAAGTGTCCAGACTATTAAAGACAGGACGCCGATAACATTGTCATGCGTAGGTTTCAGGAGGAGAAATACAACAGTGACCGTATAAATCGGGCTTGTCCCGATGTCTCCAAAGACAAGGCCGAGCGACCTGATTATGCCCTTTGTCTGTGATTGTTTTTCCATTGTGATTGCCTTGGTTGCTTCTCTAAGTTTTATATTTTATACCTGCCGGACAGAGTAAACAAGAGAAAAACACATGAAAAACTCTCAGCTTTCTGGATGCTGTTTTCTGTCTCCTCCGTTCACGAAGCAGGAGAGCGCCAGGCTTACGATGCTGATGAGAAACGCTCCTATGAAAGCAGACTTAAAACCATCAACGTGAAAACCAAGATTCATTCTTTCCGACACCCATGAAGTGACGCCGAGCATTGCGGCATTTATCACGAATGTAAAGAGTCCGAGTGAGAATATGAGAAGCGGCAGGGTAAAGAACTTTATGAGAGGGCGTATGAATGTATTCACAAGGCCGAAGACAACGCCTGTGAGCAGAATCCCCCACCATTCACCGGAAAAGGTAATTCCCGGAACGAATTTAATAGCAAGCATGATTGCTATTGTGTTTATAAGCCATTTTATGAAAATATGAGACATAATTGATTAATTTGCCTTCAGTTTTTTCTCTGGCATTGCGCCAAAGCTGAATATTCCTGTCTTAAGCTGTCAGCTGAAAGCTATCAGCTAAAAGCTAAAATCAAAATCCGTATTCTTTCCATCCTCTATCAACGAGTTGCTTTATTTCCTCTGACATGTAAATCTCTTCGGGCCAGTCACGCATCATCCCCTCTTCACGCATCTTCCTCGTCGCATCTATGCCCATCTTTGCACCGTATTTCGGCCAGTTTGCGGCATGGTCAAGCGCATCAAGTGGGCCTTCTGAAATCACAACATCTCTCTTCCAGTCAACATTGTTAAGCACTCTCCACGCGGTGTATGAAAGGTTCTGAACGTCAACATCATCGTCAACAACGATGAGCAGCTTGGCAAACGTCATCTGTCCCTTTCCCCATAACCCGTGTATTATCTTTTTTGCATGGCCCGGATAGCTTTTCTTTATCGAGATTAAAGCAAAGTTATGGAATACGCCTTCCATCGGAAGGTTTATGTCCTTTATCTCAGGGAAATCCAGCCTTAGTAAGGGCAGAAAGATTCTCTCTGTCGCCTTTCCCATATAGCAGTCTTCCATCGGGGGTTTACCTACAAGCGTTGCAGGGTATATCATGTCTTTCCTGTGCGTGATGCATGTCACATGAAAGACAGGGTAGGGTTCTGCGGCAGAGTAAAAACCTGTGTGGTCTCCGAAGGGCCCCTCGATGCGCATCTCTCCGGGTTCAAGATAACCCTCTATGACAAGCTCGCTGTTGGCAGGGACTTGAATATCACTTGTTACGCACTTCACCATTTCTACAGGAGCCTTTCTCAGAAAACCGGCAAAGAGCATCTCGTCTATAGCCTCAGGCAATGGCGCGCTTGCGGAATAGATTACGGCAGGGTCGCCTCCAACGGCAATTGCGGCAGGCATTCTCTGTCCAAGCTCTTTATATTTTTCATAATGCCGTGCTCCGTCCTTATGTATATGCCAGTGCATTCCCGTTGTTTTCTTATCGTATATATGGATGCGGTACATCCCGCAGTTGGGCCTTCCTGTCTCAGGGTCTTTTGTAAAGACCATCGGAAGCGTAATGAACCTCCCCTCGTTCTCTGGATTGCTGATTGCTGACTGCTGACCGCTGATTGCTGTATTTGCCTGCCCGTCATGAGGCCAGCATTTTATTATTGGAAATTTTGAAAGGTCGGGGTTGTCTTTTTCTATGACCTCCTGACATGGCGCGCTTTTAACATATTTAGGAAGATATTGCGAAAGCTCAATCAGCTTCGGAAGCATTGCAATTTTTTCAAGAAATGTTTTCGGAGGCGCTTGATTAAGCAAGTCCTCTATGCGCTTTGCTACGTCATCAAACTTGCTTACTTCAAGCGCTATGCACATCCTTTCAAATGAGCCGAAGAGGTTTGCGGCAACAGGGAAAGAAGAGCCTTTTACATTTTCAAACAGCAATGCTTTTCCGCCGTTAGGGCTCTTTGACATCCTGTCTGTAATCTCGGATATCTCAAGCAAGGGGTCAACCTCTGCCTTTATGCGGTGCAAAAGCCCTCTTTTTTCAAGCAGATTTATAAAATTCCTGAGATCTCTGTATGCCATAAAATTCCTCGTTGTTATAATAGCACAGAGGACAGATTGTTGGCTATTTTAAGATTTAAACTAATTTCTTCTTGACAAGGAGCTATCTCCTTAATATAATTAAGAAAATTAGTATTCTAAATAACATATGATTTAATGAGTAAAAAGGAGTAAATATGACAAAGGCTGACATCGCAGATTCAATATTTGAGAAGGTAGGCCTCTCTAAAAAAGAGGCGCAGGACATAATTGAAATAATATTTGACACACTCAAACAGACGTTTAAAGAAGGCGAGTCTGTTAAGGTTTCCGGTTTTGGAACTTTCCATGTCAGGAAAAAGGCTGCAAGGAGGGGAAGAAATCCCAAGACCGGCGAAGACCTTGAGATATCGCCGCGCAAGGTAATTACATTCAGGGCCAGCAACAAATTAAAGTTAATAATAGAGTAAGGCATGTATAAACATTCTGTTAAAACTGTTGAAGCCCGGAATCCTATTCCTGATAAGCTCTTTTATAAGATAGGAGAGGTCAGCAGGATTGCGGAGATTGAGCCTTATGTGCTCAGATACTGGGAGACTGAATTTGCTTTTTTAAAACCGAGAAAGAATAAGTCCGGCCAGAGAGTGTATGTTAAAAAAGACCTTGAACTTATTCTGGAGATAAAAAGGCTTCTTTATCAGGAGAGATATACTATTGAAGGCGTAAGGAAAAGGTTTGGAGAGAACACCTCCTATGTCAGGCATGCCGCAGAGTCTAAAGCGGCTGATACCCCACCGCCGGATAAAATCCTGGGGCATGTAAGGAAAAGGCTCAAGGAAATTCTGAGCAAGATTCAGTAAATCGGGGCGTAGCGCAGCCTGGTAGCGCACTCGCTTGGGGTGCGAGTGGTCGCCCGTTCAAATCGGGTCGCCCCGACCAAAAACATTGCTTTACAGTAGGAATTTAAAGGCCAGAACATAATGAATGGAGGTTTTTGAAGAGAGATGAAAGGCAAGATACGCATCGCGATTGCCGGAGTCGGAAACTGTGCAAGCTCTCTGATACAGGGGATTGGATATTATAAGGGATTGGCAGACCGGCATCCTGACAAGTCCTTGGGCCTGATGCATTATGACCTCGGAGGATACAAGTCTGCTGATATAGACATAGTCGCCGCATTTGACATTGATAAGAGAAAAGTGGGCAGGCCGCTGAAAGAGGCCGTATTTGCGGAGCCGAACTGCACAAAGATATTCAATAAGAAACTCCATAAATATTCCGTTACAGTTCAGATGGGAGAAATACTGGACGGCATATCACAGCACATGAAAGATTATTCTGAGAAACGCAGATTTGTTGCTGCTGATAAAAAACCGTGTGACGCTGCAAGAGTTTTAAAACAGAGCGGAGCGGATATCCTCTTAAACTATCTCCCTGTAGGCTCGGAGAAGGCAACTGCCTTTTATGCAGAGGCGTGCCTGAAAACCGGCGTAAGCTTGATAAATTGCATCCCAGTGTTCATAGCGTCAAATAAATCATGGGCAAAGCGCTTTGAAGAGAAAAACATTCCAATTATAGGAGATGACGTCAAGAGCCAGATAGGCGCAACAATAATACACAGGATGCTTACAAAGCTGTTCATGGACAGAGGCGTCAAGATTGACAATACTTATCAGTTGAATGTCGGAGGCAATACCGATTTTCTGAACATGCTGAATCATACAAGGCTAAAATCCAAGAAAATTTCAAAGACAGAGGCTGTCCAGTCGCAGCTTGCCAATCCCCTTAATGCGGATAATATTCATATAGGCCCTTCTGATTATATCCCATGGCTGAATGATAACAAGGTCTGTTTTTTAAGGATGGAGGGTAGGGGTTTCGGGAATATCCCTGTTAATTTTGAACTCAGGCTTTCTGTTGAAGACTCTCCAAACAGCGCGGGCGTTGTTATAGATGCCATAAGATGCTGCAGGATTGCGCGTGACAGAAAAATAGGGGGAGTTCTTATTTCTCCCTCAGCATATTTCATGAAGCATCCCATGAAGCAGTTTTCCGATGAAGAGGCGCGTAATATGCTGGAAGAATTTATTGCCGGAAAAAGGGATAGATGATTGGCGCTAAATTCGGTCATTTCTTAGACAAGCCTTTAACTCCTCTCGTAAAAAATATTCCATTAAATCCTAATATGCTCACAGCGGCCGGCTTTGTTATAACTGTAGCTGCGGCTTTTGTCCTTCCATATAACATAAGACTTGGCGGTATGCTTATTCTCATCGGCGGATTGTTTGACATGCTTGACGGCGTTTCTGCGAGGGTAAACAATAAGGTTACAAAGTGCGGGGCATTTCTTGATTCAGTGCTTGACAGATATTCCGATGCGTTTCTCTTTCTTTCTGTTGCATGGTATCTTGCTTCAATAGGCGAGCATACAGGGGCATTCTTAAGCCTTGGCACATTGGTTGGCGCATTTTTAATCAGCTATGCAAGGGCAAGGGCAGAGGGTCTCGGCGAATCATGCAGCACCGGCATTATGGAAAGGCCGGAGAGGATTATTCTTCTGATATTCGCTTTGCTGACCGGATGGTTTACGCCAATTCTATGGACAATGCTCATCCTTACGCATGTGACGGTTTTGCAGAGGGTTTATCATGTGTGGAAGAAGATGAGCTAACATCCACACTAAAGAGCGCAAGATAGAGTCAAAAAAATCTCTATGCAAGCGCTCTTAATCAACTAAAAAAAGGAATTAATTGTCAGTTGAATATTATACTGCAAGGGTTCAAGCAGTTTTATGGATTTTCACCTCTATAATGCAGTTCGCATTTTATGGAGACGGCTCCTGCAAGCTCTTTTGCCTTTTCCTCAATGCGCTTGTGTTCTTTAGGATTGTGTATAACGCCGCGGAGGATAATCTCTTTACCGTTATAAATAACATCCAGTGTAGGGATGAAGAACGAAGGGTCGGTAAGCAGTTCTGCCTTTATCTTTGCCGCAAGTGCCCTCATTATGAGGTTATTCCCTGCCTCTTTTGTCTTAAACCTGTCTTTTTTCAGCAGGGATTCTTTAACAATACCGGTCAGCTCATCAATGGATTTTGAACCTGTGTCCAGCACCATGTCGTATTCTTCAGGGCTGTCCCAGTGTTTACCATATATCAAATGGATAAAACATGCCCTCTCTTTGTCAGTCTTTTCAATAAGCCAGTGCGCAGTGTCTTTATCCATAGATTCTCTTTTCATGATTCTTTGCACTCTCTGTTCAATAGACGCTGTAACGCGGACTCTGAGCGCATAAGGAATATCTTTCAGCAGAAAGTTTCCGCCTCTTCCCATGATTACCACTTTGTCGTTAAGCGCATAATTCAGGATAAGGCTCTGGAGCATGGCAGTAAAACCCCTGAACGACCAGTCATATTTTTCCCACATAGTAGGGCAGTGTTCATCAAGGTTTTGGCCCCATTCTTCCCATTTTTTGCCCGTGGCGCGTATCTCATCAAGCAGCCGTGCTTTATTGATGAATTCATAATTCAAAATTTTGGCAACTGCCTGACCTATTTCTCTGCCGCCGCTTCCGAATTCTCTTGATATGGTTAAAATCGCCATAGTTCCTCCACAGTTTTATCTTTCATGAACATGATTTTTCGTTCTCTGCTCTGGATATTTTCCACTTCATATAAAGCTTGCCTGCTAAGATAACCCCTATTGCGAAGATTACTTCAACTGAATATACAGCAAATTTGCTTGGATTCAAAATACCCACTGTAAAAGGATCCGTGATCATCATCTCTCCGCCTACTTTTCCGAGAACTGCAGCTCCTATATAAATAATTATTGGATATTTATCCATGAGTATTGACAATAAATTGCTTGTAAAGACAACGAGAGGGATGCTTAGGCCGAGTCCGAAAAGTAGAAGGAACATGTTTCCGTGAGATGCGCCTCCAACCGCAAGCATATTGTCTATTGACATTGAGATATCCGCTACAACTATTAACTTTATAGCCTGCGCAATTGTCGTGGCTTCTTTTTGCATGCCGTCTTCAGGCGCGCCTTCAATGAAGAGTTTTACGGCTATCCATAATATTACTATGCCTCCGACAAGCTTAATAAAACTTATCGTAAGCAACTGCGCTACAAAAAATGTGGCTATTACTCTTAATAGGACGGCAGCGCCAGCGCCGTAGAGAATTCCTTTTTTCCTCTGTTGTGTCGGCAGGGACCTTACAGCCATGGCAATGACAACGGCATTGTCTCCTGCAAGGATAAGGTCAATTATTACAATGCTGAAAAGTGCCGAAACAAAATGCCAGTCAAAGCTGATAGAGCCGAATATTCCTAAATCCAAATTAACCGCCTATATCTTATATCTTAAATAATGTAATAGGCAGGTTTTCCCTTCCCGCCTGAAGCGTACTATTTGATCTCAGGCAGGGGGAATACCACCCCGCCAAAAAGTAAATAGGCATTACATTTACACGATAAGTATGCCTGATAGACTTGTATACTTCTCTAACAAATGCCTCATAATATACTCTTTTCCATAAAGAAATATCAAGTATTTTTTTATGGAAAAAAGGCTGATTATTGAGGCGTTGAGCAAGGGCTTAGGTAATAGGTGAAAATATTATAGGCCATATCCTTAATTTGTTCAGAAAAATATTCTTTTTAAGTAGCAGAGCGCTATCGTATATGTCAGGCCTACGGTTAAGAGCGCTGCTGTAAATTCTGTTTCCAGTGCTAACATTATCATCAGTATTACGCTATGTATCAGCGATATTTCTATGAATATAAATCCGATGCCGAGGAGAGCGAAGTAAGGCGGAAAATTTACTTTAAGTTTAACTTTAAGTAAGGCGGGAAGAGGGATTAGTATAATGACGGCGCCAAGGGCCAAGGCCTGAATAAATACATCAACAAGCAGATAACCTTCCTCTATGAAATGCTGCCACTTTTTAGCCATAACCTCATGGATTAGTTTAATATTTTTGCAGGGCATGAAACAGTTAAAGAAGGGCTTTAAATAATGAACAGACTATAGGAATACGCATATCAGGATTTTATCCACTTTTTCTTCAGTTCTTTGAATTTGTTTAATGCATCTTCCGGAGATAGCGCTTCCATATCCGTGCTCATTAACTCGGACAGCAGGGAATCCTCTCTTGCTCCAAAGAGGTCAAGCTGAACAGTTCTCTTTTTATGTTTATGGGATGCGAATTTAGGTTCTCCTGCCTCATCCAGTTCCTCTTTCTCAAGGTTTGTAAGGACTTCTTTTGCCCTTCCTATCACCTCTTGCGGAAGCCCTGCAAGCTGCGCGACCTGAATCCCATAGCTCTTGTCGGCAGGGCCTTCTTCAACCTTTCTGAGAAATATTATCTGATCTCCCCATTCCTTAACAGACACATTGTAGTTTTTTACGCCCTCAAGCGTAATTGCGAGTTCCGTAAGCTCATTGTAATGTGTGGCAAAGAGAGTTCTTGCCGCTATTGTTTTGGCTATATATTCAGCGACAGCCCATGCAATGCTTATTCCGTCAAATGTGCTTGTGCCCCTTCCGACCTCGTCTATGATTATGAGGCTTTTTGATGTGGCATTGTTGAGTATGTTGGCTGTCTCTATCATCTCAACCATGAATGTGCTCTGCCCTTTTGTTATATAATCAGACGCCCCGATTCTTGTGAATATCCTGTCAACTATCCCTATCCTTGCCTCCGCAGCAGGGACAAAACCTCCAATCTGCGCCATAAGGACTGTGAGGGCTATCTGCCTCATGTATGTGGATTTTCCCGCCATATTGGGGCCTGTGATTATCATAAGCCTTTGTTTTTCATTATCAAGATAAATGCTGTTGGGAATAAACCGCTCTTCTCCCGGAATCCTTTCAAGCACGGGATGCCTTCCGTCCGTTATCTCAATTATGCCGCTCTCATCTATGCGCGGCTTTACGTAATTATGCCTTTTTGCCACAACTGCCAGTGATGTCAGAAAATCCGCAACTGCGATGGAATGAGCTGTTTTTACAAGGCTCGGCGATTCTTTCTGTGCCTCATTCACGATTTCATTAAAGACCTGATACTCGAGGTTTTTCAGCTTTTCCTCAGCGCCGATGACCTTTGACTCATATTCTTTAAGTTCGGGCGTTATAAATCTTTCTCCGCCCACGAGGGTTTGCTTTCTTATGTAGTGTTCTGGAACCTGGTCAAGATTTGCATTTGTAACCTCAATGTAATATCCGAATATCTTGTTATACCCGACCTTAAGGGATGAAATCCCCGTTTTCTTTTTTTCACTCATCTCAAGCTCTGCAATAAAGTCTTTTCCGCTTGTTGCTATTTTCCTCAGGCTGTCTATCTCTTTGTTATAACCGTGCTTTATAATGCCTCCGTCTCTAACGCCCAGCGGAGGAGTGTCCATGATGGACGACTCTATCAATGACTTCAGCGAAGAGAATTCGGATATTTCGTCTGCCATTGACTTTAGATATGCATTTCTTGAAGAAATAAGCGCCTTTTTTATGAAGGGCAGATGCATTATGGAATTTTTTGTTGCTGTCAGGTCTCTCGGATTTGCGCTCTTCGCCCCAATCCTGTTTGACAGCCTTTCAATATCCTGAAGTTTCCTGAGATTGCCGCGCAGTGTCTCAATGAGTTCGTAATCTTCAACGAGGTATTCTACGGCATTCTGCCTTTTGCGTATTTCATCTATGTCTATGAAGGGCCTGAGGATTAATCCTCTTAGGTATCTTCCCCCCATAGGCGTCAGTGTCTCATCAAGCGCCCATAGAAGTGTATTTTCCTCTGTCCTGCTTTTGAGATTGTGGATTAATTCGAGATTTCTCTGTGTTGCAGCGTCAAGGAACATAAAAGATGTCTGGTTTATTGTGGCAATCTTTCTGAAATTCAGATTTTCCTTCTGTGTCTTTTCAAGATAATTTATAAGCGCGCCGGCAGCGGATATTGCAGCAGGCATGCCCTCGCATCCGTAACCTTCAAGAGAAGACACCTTAAAGTGCATTAAGAGGGTTTTATAGGCTTCTGTGTAGTCAAACGCCCAGTCTTCGTAAACGGTACTGTAAAAATCTTTTAGCGATTCCGAGTAATGGATGTTTCCCCTGAGGGTTTCAGGATATAGAATCTCCTTAGGTTCAAACCTGCTGAATTCGTCTTCGACAGGCTCTAATGTCTCATAAATAATAAATTCTCCTGTGGATACATCGGCTGCTGCGATGCCGTGTTTTTTGCCGCTGGGGAAAAAACTAATAATGTAGTTGTTTTCCTTCGGACGTTCGGGTGTATGCGTGCCGGGCGTTATTACCCTCACCACATCTCTCTGGACAATACCCTTTGCCTCTTTGGCGTTTTCCATCTGCTCGCATATTGCGACTTTGTGACCCGCCTTGATAAGCTTTGTTATGTATGTTTCTGAGGCAAAGTGTGGTATTCCGCACATCGGCATAGGCTCTTCCTTGGATTTATCTCTTGATGTAAGGGCGATCTGAAGTATCCTTGACGCTGTTTTCGCGTCCTCGCCGAACATTTCATAGAAATCTCCGAGCCGAAACATAAGGATGCAGTCCTTATGTTTCTCTTTGATGCTTGAGTATTGTTTCATTACAGGGGTCAATTCAGACATAGTTAGATATTTAATAACATCAGGCACTGAAATGCAATACAAAAGTACAAAAGAAAATATCGGATATGGCAAAATATATTATACTGTTTTAAAGTAGAAAATGGGACTGTAACTTTCTGGCGATAAATGACAGGGAACAGGAGTAAAGTGAAATGGGCATTGAAAAAATATCGTTCTTGCCCCGACCGCTCGGGGTGAAAAAAGCGGCAGGACAGCCGGCAGTCAGCAAGGTTTCATCAGAGTGGACATGGACTGACCATTTTGGGCAAATCAGATGCAGGATAAGCTCTCTCCGCATGAGATACACGGTCGGTCCGGGACTGTATGCTGTTGGTGAGCCTGATAGGGAATCAGATGTCTTTGTAACCGCAAACTACAAGCTGAGTTTTGACATATTGAGAAGGGAATTAAAAGGGCTGAATGCCTGGATAATTGTTCTTGATACAAAGGGCATCAATGTCTGGTGCGCTGCCGGCAAAGGCACATTCGGAACCGATGAGCTTATCAGCCGTATCAATGAAATCAATCTGCACAACGTAGTCGCTCACAGAAGAATAATCGTTCCGCAGCTTGGCGCAGTAGGTGTAAATGCACGGATAGTTCAGCAAAGGACAGGCTTCAGGGTTTACTTTGGCCCTGTTCATGCAAAAGATATCCCGGCATATATCAGGGCAGGGTATATCAAAACGCCTGAGATGCGGTTGGTGCGGTTCAACATGATGGACAGGCTTGTGCTTACGCCAATGGAGATTAATCCAGCCATGAAAAAGTTTCCGCTCTTTGGCCTGATTATACTGCTGTTATTTGGAATCCAACCGTCAGGCATTCTGTTTAAAGACGCATGGGAAGAGGGCATGCCGTTTTTGATTTTCGGGTTGACGGCAGTTTTTTCAGGCGCCTTCATGACGCCTCTTCTGCTTCCCTTTATTCCTTTCAGGTCTTTTGCTGTTAAGGGTTGGCTGACAGGTGTAATCGCGGTATTTGCTTTAATGCAAGGCATTGGCGGTTTTTGGCATTATAGTAGCCTGCTGCCTCTTGTGGCAGCGTATATCTTCTTCCCTCTTGCAAGTTCATATATAGCGCTTCAGTTCACGGGCTCTACAACCTTTACAAACATGTCTGGTGTGAAGAAAGAACTCAAAATAGGTGTTCCTGTTTATTTGACTGCGACAGCCACTTCTCTGTTAATATTAGTTATGTACAGACTCTCGCAATGGGGAATTATATAAGTTGGATATAAAGGGATATTACAGATGAAATACATAGCCGATGTTGTGACACTTGAATTTTTTCAGGAGAAATGCACGGGCTGCGGCAAGTGCGTTGATGTATGCCCGCATGGAGTTTTTTTAATGCGTGACAAAAAGGCCATTGTTGTTGACAGGGACAGGTGCATGGAGTGCGGGGCGTGCGCCAATAACTGTGAATTCGGCGCCATAAAGGTTAATTTAGGCGTAGGCTGCGCAGCGGCAATAATTAACGGCATGATAACAGGAGGGCCGCCTTCCTGTGACTGCGGTGTTGAGTCAGGAGGTAACTGCTGCGGATGAGGATGGTTCAAAAAAAGTTGTATGCCAGCAATAGGCCTGCCGCACCGAGAGCAAACAGGATAGCTATTCTGAGCGCTTTCTTTTTTATATCTGTGGCTGGCGCTGCGTATATCATCTTTCCTGAGAATTGTGAGCCTGACTCCGTATCTTTCGGAGATTTTACATAGAGCAGTTTTTTATCTGCTGAGAGTTTTTTTGCAGCCTTTTCTTCTCGCTGTGGCGCGGCGTCTCTGCCGGCAGCTAATACCAGTTTGAGGCTTATATCCTCTGCCTCTAATGTTTCATCTCCACCTGAGACGGAGATGCTGTCTCTGTCTGTTAGGTTTAATGATATCTTATTTCTGAGGAAAACGTTTTCCGCTGTTTTTTCATCAATTTCTGTTTTTAAGGCAGCGAGTGTATTATTGAGATACTCTATTTTATTGGGATGTTCAGGCTCTGCTTCTGTATCTTGGTGCAGGTTATTCAATATTAAAGAAGCCGGAGACCCCGAGCTGCTTGGGGATGTTTCCACAAAGCCGGCTGTTTTATGTTCTTCCGTCGTATAATTTGCTTCCAGTTCTTTACGCCGCAGTTCGCTTTTTCTCAGAGCCTCAACTGCGGTATCCATGTCTGCCTGTATTTCCTGAAGCTGAAGTCCTTTTTTCTCAATCGCGGATTTCAGTTCTTCAATAGTCTTGTCTCTTTTATAGAGATCCTCTATGAGTTCATCTTTTTCTTTAAGCAGGAAGTCCCGTTCATCTCTCAGCTTATCAAGCCCTGTCTTAAAATCCACTATCTCCATGTTTCTTACTATATCAATGTCTGCAATCCTGTCCTGCAGTTTTTTCTTATCCTCAAATGCCTTATTCAATGCGTGGAAGAGCTTGTCTTTTTCTTCTGCTGTTGATGCTAATGATGTGTTTTTCTCTTCTAATGCCTTTTCAAGATGCGCTATCTCTTTCAGGGCTTTGAAGAACCTTTCTCTGAGGACCTCGGTATTAATAGGTTCTGCGCCCTGTCCGTGCATGGGCCGGGTGCCGGACGGCTCTTGTGTATAAAGGCCGTTTATCAGGCTTTCAGGAGTTATATTTTCAAATTCTCTGTTATCCATTCATTTTGCTCCTTAAAATTACGCATATCCCGATATTATCGGGACAGCCAGCATATTAAAAAAATTATAACTATCCGCATGTTCTGTTGTCAACAAGACGCCTGGGTATCAGGGGTATAGGCGGCGGTGTGTAGGTTGAGTTTTTATAGGTAATGATATTATCATGTTACTATATGGAAAATTTTTTGAAAGCGCTGATTAATACCTTTATCCCTATCTTTGTGGCAATAGATATTTTTGTTGTTCTCCCCATTTTCATATCAATCACAGAAGGCATGTCAAAAGCTAAAAGCAATGCAATTGTCAGAGAGTCCATACTTACAGCCCTTGCAGTGAGCCTTGCATTTGTCGCGCTGGGAGAGGCGATATTCAGGATACTCGGCATCACAGCGAATGATTTTAAGATTGCCGGCGGGCTGGTGCTTCTTGTCTTTGCAATCCTTGACATAGTAAAACACAGCGAGGAAAGGAGAGAGCTTTCAGGCCGAATGGGCGTTGTGCCGATAGCTGTCCCATTGATTATAGGCCCGGCAGTGCTTGCCACTCTTTTAGTGCTTGTGGACCATTATGGCATTCTGCCGACGCTTGTATCGCTGGTATTAAACCTTATTGTCGTGTATTTCTCGTTTATCAGGGCTGAGGCAATTACAAAACTGTTCGGCAGGGGCGGGATTGCGGCAATATCAAAGATAATGGCTATATTGCTTGCGTCCATAGCTGTTATGATGATACGCATCGGCATAGAAAACATAGTGAAGCGGTGAGCTATTCCTTGAAGATAACCGCCTTTGCCTTTTCTTTTGCTTCAATATTTTTTGCAAGTGCGGCAGCCTCTTTCTTATTCTCAAATTTGCCGATTAGAACCCTGTGAAGTGGTTCCTTATCCTTTCCGGAGCTTTTTTGTATAAATGTTTCATAGCCCTTGGCTTTATAATCTTTGGCAAGGGCATCCGCATTTGCCGAATTTTTAAATGCTCCGAGCTGGACATGATAAATTATTTTTCCTCTGCCTAAGGCGGATGGTTTTGTTTCAGGTTTCGGCGCTGGAGTCTTTGCAACAGGTGCAGTCTTAACCGCTGACGGCTTTTCTGTTGGTGTTGTAGGAGCAACAGACGCAGCAGGTGCTCCGGCAGGAGGCTTACTTTCTGCAGTTTCACCGGCAGGTTTTTCCTGTTCTTTGGGCGCAACTGCTGCTGTTTCTTTGGCTGCCGGCTTAAGCGGAGTTGCTGCTGACGGTTTCAGCCATGGAAGCAGGCTCTCTTTGTAAAGGATGAACCCAACCCCTGCTCCGATGATTACAATTATTACAAGCGCCACGATAAGAGGAACAAATAATCTGCTTCTCATACCCCTCCTCCTTATGCTCGTTTTAAATTTATAAGCTTTTTCAGTTTCCGCAGGCGGAATGTTTTCAACCAGAGTATTTTCAAAAGGCTCCGGTGTTTCTTCCTCCATTTTTACCATGGTTTTCTCTGAGGCGTCAAATTCTTCAGCAGGCATTGTTTGCCGTTCCTGCATCTGCTGTTTCATCACAACAGTTTCTTCAGCCGCGCCAAATCCAATTGTTTCTTCTGCCTCTCCTGACGGAAAATCCTGAAAAGTATTTGTTTGAATATCGCCATATTCCATTGACAGGACATTCCCTGTTTTTGAGATGAGTTCTTCGGGGGTGAAGGGTTTTTTAAGCGAATCAACAATGCCGTATGCTTCGGCATAGCGCTGATCCATTGCGCCTTCAAACGAAGAGAGTACAACTATAGGAATATCTTTAAGCTGCTCTGTGCTATGTATTGTCTTGCAGACCTCTAACCCGCTTGTGCCTGACAAGGCAGGATTTATATATATCAGGGAAGGGTTTACTTTCTTTGCCATTGCGATTCCAATGTTTCCGTTTGGAGCAGTAAAAACAAGATAATCTTCCGCTTCAAGCACTGATACAATCTGCTGCGTTGTTTCGGCGTCCGTGTCAATTGCAAGAATTGTTTTACCGGTCATGAAAAATCACCCCTCTTAATTCTATTGTAACGGCTCCCAGTATTTTGCCGGCATGTCCTGCGCAAGTTTCACCGCTCCGTCTGAGCCTGCAAACAGCGGGTCCTGAACATTTGTTACATTGCATGGCCCATATTCTTTCAGCGCGTCCTGCAGATATTCGCGCAGCCCTCTTATCAGGCTTCCACCTCCTGCGAGCACAATGTTGTTCTTTATCTTTATCTGGAATTCGGGGTCAAACCTCGCTATCATCTCGGCCGTAGTTTCTACAAGCGCCGGAAGAATACTTTCGCAGGCGCGCTTAACTTCGTTTTTGATATCGTGCATGACAGGCTTGCCGTCAACAGGTATTTCTACGTGTATGTCGCCTGGCACATCCCTTACAAAGCTGTATTTCTCCTTGAACTGCCTGACCATATTCTTATTAAACTTTGAATTCGGGTATTTCTCCGTAAGATAACTGTAAAGCTGTTCGTCAATATAATCGCCTGCGTTCACAATAGTCTTCTGGTCTTCATCTGAAGGGATAGCGCCGTGCATGATGCAGAGGTCAGTTGTCCCTGCGCCGATATCAATCACAAGTGAATTATTTAAGAGACTCAGTCCGTAAGCCACCGCAAAAGGCTCTGATACAACCATCAATGAGTGTGCAAATTCCGACACTGCCCTTCTTATGGCAAGCTTGTTTACTTTAAGCGTATCAGCCGGCACTCCTACCACTGCGTATATTTTCTGTCCCGCCGCAGGCTTTGCAAGCTCAATAAGATATTTTATGATCTCTTTTACGGCTTCTTCATTTCTCTCTATGCCCTCTTTGATTACCCCGTGTTCAAGCGGCCTGCAGAGGTCAAGCGAAAGTCTGTGTTTAAGAGCTTCAGAACCGAAAAGGACAGGTTTGCCGACTACCTGCAATGATATGAAATCTTTGGGCCAGCCAACATAGCTTTCAATCCACTGCCTTGTGCCGTTGCTCGCAGAGATGGAGCTTCTTGATGTTCCTAAGTCAATCCCGACGAATAAAATATTGCCTTCACTCTGTGTTTCTTTTAGTTTCATAATTTGCTTCTCCTTTATTTAAATAGTCCAATATGCCGGCCTCGATATAGCGCGCTATATTTTCCCTGTGGCTCTTGGTGTTGAGTTCTATCTCTTCCTGCCTGTTGCTGAGGCATGAAACCTCGGCGAGAACGGCGGGAACGTCTACACCGAGAAGAACTACAAACGGCGCTCTCTTTATGCCGAAGTTATGGATGTTCCCGTTTTTCTTCCTGCTGTTTATAAAAAGGTTTTTTTGTATTAATGACGCCAGTTCTTTGGATTCCTGAAGTTTTAGCGTTTTACCCATTTTTTCAATCATGTCTTTAAAATCGCTTAAGCCGTATTGCGAGCCTGCATTCTCCTGTTGTGCGAGCTTCAGCGTTTTGACATCGGATGAAGGCCCGAAATAGTAAGTCTCTATTATGTTTATGGGTTTAGATGGGAGGTAATTGAGATGAATAGAGATAAAAATATCCGCTTTGCTTGCCTGCGCTGATTCCACCCTTTTGTTAAGAGGAATAGTTATGTCATCTTCACGAGTCATAATGATATTATAGCCGCCGTGTTTTTTAAGACGCTCTTTCAGTTTTTTTGCTATGTCCAGCGTAATTTCTTTTTCCTTAGTACCCATCTTTCCTATAGTGCCAGGGTCATCACCGCCGTGTCCGGCATCTATCATTATTGTCTTTACTCCAAGGCCGAACATGCGGCTTAACGGTACGCTGTAACCGCTGAAGAATTCCTTATAATCCGAAGAACTTATTGAGTTTTCATCAGGCATTGGATGATTTTTTTGAGGCATAATGCTTGCTGTCATCTGAGTTTCCGGAAACAAAGTCAGATTCAGATAGCTGCCTTGTCCCAAAATAGTCAGTAACCCTACGGAGAGGAAAAGAAACATTTTTTTCAGAAAAAGCGGGATTCTCCATGGCGATTCAGCAGACTGCTTTCCTATTATTTTCAGGTTGTTTTCATAGACGCCCCTGAGAATTGACTCTCTTACTTTAATCTCTCTTCTTTTAGAATTTATTGGCAGCATAATAGATAAAGTCAATTTAACAGTTTATTCTAAAAAATTCAAATCTTAAGGCTGGGTTTGCGCCTCTTTCCTTTGAGGATTTATTACCCATATATTCCCAAAATCATTTTCCTGATAGGCCCTGATCAGGCCCAGCCTTATCAGTTCAAGGAGGGCGACAAATGTAACTACAATCTGAACCCTTGACCTGTCTTCCTTAAAGAGGTCTTCAAACCTTACTGTGTCATTATGCTCAAGCATTTCCATGATATGAGAAATCTTGTCTTTTACAGTCAAAGCCTCTCTTGTTATCCTGACTGCCTCCGGAGGCGCGGTGTTAAGAATCTTTTTAAATGCGCCGAGAAGGTCAAAGAGGTTGACGTCAAACAGATAAAGTTCAGGCTCTGTGGATTCTGCTTCAGCCTCCTCATCTTTGACAGGTTCTCTATGGAAAATGTTCATCCATTCCTCTTCTTTTTCTCTTAAGCCGAGAGATGCGTCTTTGAATGCCTGATATTCAAGAAGCCGCTGGATTAGTTCAAGTCTCGGGTCTTCTTCCTCTCCGGGAGCTTCTTCATCAACAGGGAGAAGCATCCTTGATTTGATATGTATGAGTGTAGCTGCCATAACAAGGAAATCGCCTGCCACGTCAAGGTTCAGTTCTTCCATCATCTCAAGGTACTGAAGATACTGCCCTGTGATTACTGCGATAGGAATGTCATAGATGTCCACCTTGTTTTCTTTGATAAGATGGAGCAGAAGGTCAAGGGGGCCTTCGAAAATAGGAACCTTTATGTTATAAATATTCAGGGAATTCGTTGAGTCCATTTTTGTTATTCAGTTTAGCTGATTCCGGCCATAAAACTCAATCTCTGAATCTGCCCTGAATAAGCCTGTTTAAATGAAGTTATTGGTTGTAAATCTTGGGCTTGAGTTATTAAAATATGAAAAGGCTTAGAATGATTAAATATAGATAGATTTTACCATGGAGGCTTTTCTTGTATACCATTTTGGAAAAACAAATACTTAACGATGCAGTCAAGCTCATGGTCATAGAGGCGCCCCATGTTGCAAGAAAGGCGAGCGCCGGCCAGTTTGTGATCGTGAGAATAGATGATTTCGGAGAAAGGGTTCCTTTAACCATCGCTGATTTTGACCGCAATGCAGGCACAGTTACGATAATCTTTCAGGAAGTTGGAAAATCTACAAAGCATCTCGGCGCCCTCAATGCAGGAGGTAAACTCGCTACATTTGCAGGCCCGATGGGACATCCGACAGAGATTAAAAGATACGGCACTGTCATCTGTGTGGCAGGGGGTGTAGGGATAGCTCCGGTTTATCCTATTGCAAAAGCGCTGAAAGAAGCGGGGAACAATGTTATCTCCATAATAGGCGCGCGGAATAAAGGACTCTTATTCTGGGAAGAGAGGATAAGAACCGTATCTGATGAGCTTATCGTCTGCACAGATGACGGCTCTTATGGAAGAAAGGCAGTTGTCACTGAGCCGTTGAAGGAGATCCTGAGCGCAAAGAATATCTCTCATGTCTGGGCGATAGGCCCTGCAATAATGATGAAGTTTGTCTCTATGCTTACAAAAGAATTTAATGTGCCCACAGTTGTTAGCCTTAATACGATAATGATAGACGGCACCGGCATGTGCGGAGGATGCAGGGTGCTTCTTGATGAGGGCGCAAAGTTCGTATGTGTTGACGGCCCTGAGTTCGATGGCCATAAGATTGACTGGGACAGCCTTTTTTCAAGGCAGAGAATATACCTGAATGAAGAACGCATAGCTTCCGAGAGATGGGAGCATATCTGCAATCTGGATAAGGCTGTATCAGGGGATAACCCCGTTAGAAATAAATCTCTAAACGTGGATAAGGACAAATGACAAAACAGGAGCGGATGAAAATACCAAGGCAGGAGATGCCTTTGCTGGATGAGCTGATTAGAAGGGGTAACTTTGAAGAGGTGTCTCTGGGTTTACCGGAAGCTCTTGCCGTTAAGGAAGCAGAGCGCTGTCTTCAGTGTAAAAAACCTAAATGCGTAGAAGGATGCCCCGTAGGAGTACTCATCCCGCAGTTTATCAAGGCTCTGCGTGAAGGAGACATAAACGAGTCCATAAGGGTTATGAAGATAAAGAACAATCTGCCTGCTGTCTGCGGCCGCGTATGCCCTCAGGAAAATCAGTGCGAGGGAAACTGCATATTAGGGAAGACAGGCGAGCCTCTCGCAATAGGAAGGCTCGAAAGGTATATTGGAGATTATGAGCTTCGCCGCAGAACGTGCCCGATGGTTAAGCCGCATGATACAGGGAAGAAAGTTGCTGTAGTGGGCTCAGGCCCAGCGGGCATTGCATGTGCTGTGGACCTTGGCAGGGAAGGGCACAAAGTTACGATATTTGAATCTCTCCATTCAGCAGGGGGGGTTCTCATATACGGCATCCCGGAATTCAGGCTTCCAAAGCCGGTCGTTCATTCAGAGATAGATTATGCTGTTCAGTGCCTCGGCATAGAGATAAAGACAGACCATATTATCGGCAGGACAATTACGCTTGATGAGCTTCTCGAAGAGTATGACGCTATTTTTATAGGCACCGGCGCAGGGCTTCCTAATTTCATGAAAATACCGGGAATAAATTACAGCGGTGTCATGTCTGCCAATGAGTTTCTCACGAGGATTAATCTTATGAAGGCATATCGTTTTCCTGAATATGACACTCCCGTAAGGATTGGCGGGCGCATAGCTGTAATAGGAGCGGGGAACGTTGCGATGGATTCAGCGCGGTGCGCTGTGAGGCTTCAGAAATCAATGGGAATGAAATCAGGAGAGGTTCATGTTATTTACAGAAGGTCTTGTGATGAGGTTCCTGCAAGATTAGAGGAATTTCATCATGCAGAGGAAGAAGGGATAATCTTTGACTTCCTCACAATCCCCGTAGAGATATTTGGTGACATTGACGGGAACGTGACAGAGATAAAATGTATCAGGATAAAGCTTGGGGATGCTGACGCTTCAGGAAGAAAAAAACCTGTTCCTTTGGCAAATTCTGAATTTACCATAGATGTTGACACTGTGATAATGGCTCTCGGAACAAGCCCGAATCCCGTGGTATTTACCAATAACGCAAATCTCAGAAGGACGAATAAGGGGACTGTTGTTGCTGACAATGAGACGGGCAGGACATCAAGGGAAAGGCTCTGGGCTGGAGGCGATGTTGTAACAGGCTCTGCAACTGTAATAAGCGCAATGGGCGCAGGGAAAAGGGCTGCGGCAGATATAAACAGGTTTTTGAGGGAAGGGGATGTTAAGAAATAAGGGATATAAGCTTAATTATACTGATTTACTAAACAGCATTGGTCTGATATAATCGTAATCAAGAATGACACTTATATGTTTGAAATGTAAGGCTGAGAATCCTGACAGAAGAAAATTCTGCAGGGAGTGCGGCGCTTTAATAGCCAACTTCTGCAGGAAGTGCGGTTTTCACAATTCATTTGGAGACAAGTATTGCGGAGGCTGCGGCTTATCAATGAGTCCCGAGATGCTCGGGGCAGCACCCTTGCCGGAAGGAGTAGGAGAAAACACACCATCAGCAGCGGGGATATTCACGTCGGCAAAATATACTGCAGAAGATATTAAAGAACTGATTGGCTCCCAGCCGGACAAGAAAGAGAAAAAAATCAAAAAGAAGGAAACCACAGAAGCAGGTGAGCTATCTCAGGATGCGCTTGACAGGATGTTTGAAAAGGGGAACGACTGAGCACAGCAATGTTTTCAAGAGAAGACGATCTGAAAATTGGCGAAATCCTTGTGGAAAGGGGGATTATCGGCCAGGGCCAGCTTGATACCGCCCTCAAAGAACAAAAGAAACACAGCGCAGACAATCAAAAATTAGGAAGTTATCTTATTTCTCTCGGGTATGCTGCTGAAGTTGATATTGCCAATGTTCTTGGCGCACAATACAACCTGCCTGTGATGCGGATTGAAGGCCTCAGGATAAAACCCGAAGTGACTGCCGTGATTTCAGAAACCCTTGCAAAGAAATATAATATCATGCCTCTTTTCAAGGTTGGCAATGAGCTTACGCTTGCCGTATCTGACCCGACTGACATTCTTGTTATAGATCTCGTCGCCGCCGAAGCCCGATGCAGGGTAATCCCTGTTATATCGACTCCTTCTGACATCTCAAAAGCGATAAACAGGCATTATTTTATGAAAGTTGAGACAGAAAGCAGTGAAAAAGCATTGAAACTGTCTCCGACTTCAATAAGCAGGGCTGAAATAGAAGAAATAAAGATGTCAGGAGCCGACCTTCCCATTGTAAAAATTGTCGACAGAATAATAATAGAGGCAGTTGAAGATAATGCAAGCGATATTCATGTAGAGCCGCATGAAACCAGTCTTTCTGTCAGAGTCAGGATTGACGGGATTCTGAGGGACACAGGCACATATCCCATGAAAATGCATCCCGGGATTTTGTCAAGGATTAAGATACTTTCCGAGATGGATATCTCTGAAAAACAGAAGCCGCAGGACGGCAGAATAAAGATAAAAGTAGACAAAAAGGAAATAGACATCAGGGTTTCATGCATACCAACGCTCTACGGCGAAAAAGCGGTGATGAGGCTGCTGAACAGGGCCAATGTAAGGGTAAGCATTGATGCTCTTGATTTTTCAGAAAAAAATCACAAAACTTTTCTTGAGCTCATAAATGAGCCCTACGGCATAGTGCTTGTTACCGGGCCTACGGGAAGCGGCAAGACGACAACTTTGTATGCCGCGCTTCATGAAATAAGCTCTGTAGAGAAAAACATAATAACTGTTGAAGACCCGATTGAATACCAGCTGCCGATTATAAATCAGATGCAGGTAAATCCGAAAAAAGATGTCACTTTTGCCAATGCCCTGAGGGCCATTCTCAGACAGGACCCTGATATCATCATGATCGGAGAGATAAGAGATCCTGAAACAGCGGCGATTGCCGCCGAATCAGCGCTTACAGGACATCTTGTTCTCAGCACATTGCATACTAATGATGCGCCCAGCTCAATAACTCGCCTCACTGACATGGGTGTTGAGCCGTTCCTGCTTGCGCCGTCTCTTATAGGCATTGTTGGCCAGAGGCTAATGAGAAAGATATGCACAAAGTGCAAAGAGGCTTACACTCCGTCAAAAAACGAATTGAAGGCAGCCGGCCTTGACATAGCTATTGAAGGATTGAAATTCTATAAGGGAATGGGCTGTGATAATTGCAAGCATACAGGATATTCAGGAAGGACCGCTATCCACGAGATACTGGTTGTGGATGAACGAATAAGAGAGCTAATTACCCAGAAAGCCTCTGTTGCCGCGTTGAGGGAAGCGGCGGCAAAGATCGGATACAAAGATATGCGTTTCGACGGCATCAAAAAAGTGATTGAAGGAATAACAAGTGTTGAAGAGCTTCTCAGAGTGACAAAGGAAACAAAATAATTTTGTGTGATGGTATAATGGCCTATGTCAAAGAAGATATTGATTGCAGACGATTCTCAGCAGGTGCGTAAAGCTCTCCGAGAGATTCTTGAAAAAAATAACTACACGGTTGTTGGAGAGGCGTCAAGCGGCACAGAGGCCATAAAGCTCTGCAATTCCCTGTCTCCTGACATCATCATGCTTGATATCATCATGCCGCAGCTTGGCGGCATAGAAGCCCTGAGAATGCTAAGATCCATGAATAAGGAACTGAAGATAATAATGGTCAGTGCGCTCGATTCAATGGACCGGGTAAAAGAATGCCTGAAAGCAGGGGCCAATCATTATATCCTGAAACCTTTTGAGGAAGACAAGGTAATTGAAATCCTGAAGAAAATCAGCCCCGAATAAGCGCAACGGACCGCGGGTTGCCATGCATCTTTCTATTCCAGCTCGGTGGAATTGGCCATCTGATCAAAGAATTGTGTAACTTTATTCTTTTTGTCTGACTCCATGTGCGCCATGGCAGTGCGCGGGTGCTGGTTCAATACGCCTGTGACCATGTAAGGAATGTAGTATCCCCAATCAATTTTTTCCTGCCACGGAAGGATTTCTGCCTCAATGGCCTCAATAAGCGGGCGCACTTTAAACTTGGGATTCTTCAGGAATGCAATAAGAAGTTCCAGAGGACAGTTGCCGGCTCCGCGCCCAATGCCATATAAACTGGCATCAAGATAATTGATGCCGGAGATGATAGCGGATATGGTATTTGCAAATGCCAGCTGCTGGTTGTTATGGCAATGGATTCCTATGGTCTTGCCGGGCAGGCGCTCCATGTATTTTTTTGCAAGCAGATCTATGTCCTCGGAATAAAAAGCGCCGAAGCTGTCCACAACATAAACTATAGGCACCCGGCTTTTAGAGAGATCGTCAAGCGCTTCATCCAGTTCCCGCAGTCCCACGGTGGACACAGCCATGAGATTAATGGTTGTCTCATACCCTTTGTCGATGCAGTGATGCGCCAGGCCTATGGCAGCGTCGGTCTGATGCGCATAACATGCAACCCGTATCATGTCCAGTGCGCTCTCGGATTTATGCGGGATGTCGTGATATTCGATCCTGCCGATGTCGGCCATTGCGGAAAGCTTAATCTTTTTTTCACTGTTGCCGATAATGCGCTGAATATCCGCTTCAGCGCAAAATTTCCAGGGACCTACCTCATCCCGTGAAAAAGCGGTTTCCGAACTCAGATAACCGATCTCCATGTAATCTACGCCTGCCTCTGTGCAAGCCGTATAAACCTTGCAGACAAAGGCGTCGTCAAACTGCCACTTATTCATTAAACCGCCGTCACGTACGGAGCAGTCTATAACCTTGATTTCCGGCCTGAACATTTTTAATCTCCTTTAAAAATTTTAGAAAGTATTATCTGGAAGTCATATTATAATTTATTTTTCCCAATCAAGGCAAAGGGGAATAAACTTTTTAACATTATTTATATTAAAGTTGACAGCAGCGAAAAATAGCGATAAGGTAATGTTAGAAACCATAAATTAAGGAGGGTTAAGATGTGGTATGTTTCTATCTTTGATGCCAAAGAGGGCATTACCAGATCAGAGATCAATCGCGAAAGAATGGAATGGCTGAAAAAGGGCAGGGACAGGATTTTTCAGCAGAAGTGTAAAGCAATTAACAGATACGAAGTGTTAGGAATATCGCCTTTGAAAATCATTTTGATTATTGAAACTGATGACCCGGATGCCTTGCATTTGCTTTCCACTCATTTTGGCGACGCATGGAATTCGGTAACCTATCCAATTGTTAAGCGTGAGATAGCCGAGGCATTAGAAGCAGACACCGCAGTTATTGGCGGCTGAGTTAAACTGCCACTGCCTTTTCAGATTCTTTGAGCCAGAGAAGCCTTGAGCCGTTGATTACAGATGCATTGATTGACTCTATCATCTCCTGAGGATTCACATCCAAACCTTCTTTTTTCTTGAAAGGCTTAAGCGAAACCTTTGGTTTTGCCTTTAATGCCTTCTTTATGTCTGCATCCTTTGGCTCCTTGATATCCATGCCGGCTGCTTTTGCGACTGCCATTAATATTTCCCTGTGAGACATTGCCTGTCCTGCCGGCTCTATCGCCTTGCAGAGGCATTTAAGCCTTCCCATATAGTCAACCATTGTCCCTGACGCCTCAAGGAACGCTGCTGACGGAAGGACCACATCCGCCTGCTTCGCGAGTTCTGTCAGGTGAGAGTTCTGGACTACGAGAAAATCTGTTTTAGGCCTCTTATTCAAAGGAAGCTCTCCGATTACATACAGAACACTCATGCCTTCGTTGACCATTTCTTTATAGGATTTCCCTTTGCCGTCAATCCCCATTAATACAACGCCCTTTGCATTGCTTTCAATTGGAACCGCAACAGCAGCGCCCTTTATCAAAGATAGATTTGCAGATGCATCGTAAAGGGAAGGGGAGGCGAATATCAATGGGTTATTCGCTGCCATGAATAGCTCTGCGCCTTTTATCGCATCATCCGAGGGATCAACGGATGCGAGCGCATGAACCAGCTCTTTTGGGACCTTCGCGCCTTTTGAGATAACTCCCTGCGCAATTTCGGAGAGTATCTTTGCCTCATCACCTTTGATGCTTAATGCCGCAACTGCTGATATATTTGTATCGCCTGAATTTACCACAATAAGCTTTGCGCCTGAATTCACTCTCCTTCTTACTGCTGCATCAAGCGCGGGCAATACCCTTGTCCACTGGCTGGGATTCAGTCCCGCAAGAATGATAAGGTCTGCTGAATCAATATCAACGCTCTCGTTCTTCAGGGAATCGGCGTCAGAATAAAGGCTTGCCGTTGTATCTAAATTCTTTGACTTTATGGTAGAAGCAAGCTGTTTAAGGACAAGTGCATCCTCATTCATTATCCCTGCCGTGCTTACAAAGCCTGCTGATGCGCCTGCTTTTTTTAGTTTTCCGGCAACTATGTTTATTGCGTCTTCCCATGTTGTTTCTTTCAGTTCATTCCCGACTTTTTTCATCGGAGATGTTACCCTTGTCTCTGCTTCTATGCAATCGAATCCGAACCTGCCATAGGCGCAGATATATTTTTCAACTGAGCCGTCAGCTCCGCCTGAGTTTATCTTTGCGACTCTGCCTTCTTTTGTGCTTACTGATATATCGCAGCCGTTTCCGCAGAGGAGGCAGACTGACTTTGTTTTTTCGTATTCCCATTCTCTTCCTTTTCTCCACCTGTCAGCTTCAAGCAGGGCATTAACAGGGCAGGCGTCAACACAGCTTCCGCAGAAGGTGCATGAAGATTCCTGAAGGGGCTTGTCGTTTGCCGTTATTACCTTTGCGCCTACGCCGCGGCCCATGAAGTCAAGGACATTGGTCCCCTGATGCCTGCATACACGGACGCATCTGCCGCATAGGATACAGTAGTCAGGGTCGCGCTTTATGAACGGATTCCCCTCGTCTATTGAAAACCCGAATTTCTTTCTTGTAAAAGTGGATTCCTTAAGCCCAAAGTCGTAAGCATACTGCTGAAGGTTGCAGACGCCTGCCTTTGTGCATGTCATGCAGTCCAGCGGATGCATAGAGAGAATAAGGTCAATGACAAACTTTCTTGTCTCCGTTATTTTATCTGTTTTGGTATTGACAACTATGCCTTCCTTGACCTTTGTATTGCATGCAATCACCGGCGCCTTTGCTCCTTCAATCTCTACAAGGCAGAGCCTGCAAGCTCCAATGCCGGGCATGCCTTTTAAATAGCATAGATTGGGAATGTGAATCCCCGCAGTTTCAGCGGCATCAATGAGATTGGAGCCCTCAGGCGCCTGAATCTCCTTGCTGTCTATCGTAAGTTTTATCATGTTTGCCATTTAGTCCTCCATCAAAGTGTCATGCTGAACTCGTTTCAGCATCGTATTCCATATTTATTTAGACCCTGAAACAAGTTCAGGGTGACAATTCCAAGCTAAACTCCCACCGGTTCTTTGCTTTTTACGTCAACAAGTATAATTGCGTTCGTCGGGCATACCTTTATGCAGTCGCCGCACTTAACGCATCTCTTCTGCCGTATCTCAAACGGAAGATAGCCGCTCTTGTAACCCTTTTTCTTTTCTCCAGTGATTGCATCATATTTGCAAGCATCCTGACAATCACCGCAGATGATGCATTTCTCGGGGATTATTCTGTATTCAATTAGCGAGATGCATTCCCTGTCAGGGCATCTTCCTTCAACATGCTCCTTAAACACATCTGTTCCCATCCATTCAAGGATGAATGCAGCGGTGTCTTTTCCTCTCTTGCACCTTGAAGATTCAAGCATGTCTGAGGCTATTCTCTTGATGGCAAAGATGTCAGCCTCAGAGCCTTTACCGTCTGTAAGGTTTTTAAGCCGTATCTTTGCTTCATAAACGCCCATCTCGCAGGGAAAACACTTGCCGCACATAGGGCCTGCAAGGAATGCTTCTATATAGTAAAGGGACTTACTTACAGGGCATTTCTTTGCCTCTGCTTCTTTTTTTATGTCTTCAACCTTTTTTTCTTTCTGTTCTGCCATCATACCTCTATTGCGTTATTGGGTTTTAGCGCTATGAACGCTCAACGCCATGACGCTTAGCCTGTTTTTCCACCTTCACAGCGCCAATTGGACATGCAAGGTAACATGCCTTGCATTTTGTACAATAGTCCTGATCTATAAAGAACGATCTGGATGTTTCCTTCACCGCATCGAATGCGCATGCCTGTTTGCATAAACCGCAGAGGAAGCACTGTTCATGATCAATGCTGAATGTTCCAAGCCCGCTGCATGCCTTTGCCCTGCAGTATTTGTCATGGATATGCTCCTCGTACTCATCCCTGAAATATTTTATTGTAGTGAGAACCGGGTTAGGCGCGCTGTTTCCAAGGCCGCAGAGCGCGCTCTCCTTGACCTTTTCTCCTATCGCTGTCAGTTTTTCTATATCTCCTGCTTCGCCTTTTCCTGTCGTAATTTTTTCCAGTATCTCGAGCATCTGGAATGTGCCTATCCTGCATGGAGGGCATTTACCGCAGGACTCTGACTTGCAGAATGAAAGGAAGTATTTTGCGACGTCAACCATGCAGTTGTCCTCGTCCAGAACAACCATTCCGCCTGAACCCATCATGGAACCAACCTTTGCGAGCGTATCAAAGTCAACAGGCGTATCAAGCAGGTGCTCAGGTATGCATCCTCCTGACGGCCCTCCTGTCTGCACAGCCTTGAATTTCTTTCCGTCCATGACTCCGCCGCCAATCTCGTATATTATCTCTTTAAGAGTAATTCCCATGGGAACTTCAACAAGGCCTGTGTTAACAACCTTCCCTGTAAGCGCAAATACCTTTGTGCCAGGAGAATTCTTTGTGCCAATGCCAAGGAACCAGTCAGCGCCTTTCTCTATAATTTGAGGCACGCATGCGTATGTCTCTATGTTATTCAGGTTGCTCGGATAACCCCATGCGCCTCCGCCTTGTTCTGAAAGCCTTGGAGGCCTTGGCCTTGGGAATCCCCTTTCGCCTTCGACAGAAGCAATGAGTGCTGTTGATTCCCCGCATACGAATGCTCCTGCGCCTTCTCTTATATCAATCGTGAAATTGAAATTTGTCCCGAGTATATTTTTGCCGAGAAGCCCAAGTTCTGTTGCCTGATTGATTGCGTGTGTAAGGTTTTTAACTGCCAGAGGATATTCGTGCCTTACGTATATTAAGCCGTATTCAGCGCCAATTGCATATGCACATAAGAGCATCCCCTCAAACAGGCTGTGAGGGTCTCCTTCCATGACAGACCTGTCCATGAATGCTCCGGGGTCGCCTTCGTCTCCATTGGCTATAACGAGCTTTGTCTTGCCCTGTGCGCTCTTTGTGTGTTTCCATTTTTTGCCTGCGGGAAATCCTGCGCCGCCCCTTCCTCTGAGGTTTGCCTTATCAACTTCAGCCAGCACTCCGTCAGGGGTCATTGAGCCCAAGGCTTTTCCCAGAGCAGAATAACCGCCCACTGCGATATAGTGATATATGTTTTTCGGGTCTATAAGCCCGTTATTCCTTAATGCGATTCTGAGCTGCTTTTTGTAGAAGGGCACGTTTGTCATCTCAGGGATAGGCTCACTCAGGAAATCCTGCCTGTAAAGGCTCTGCCTGAAGGGCATCCCGCCTTGCACGGTATACGCAAGGATAGACCTTGCATGTTCCGGTTTCACCTTCTGATAGAACATATTAAGCGGTTCTACTTTCATTACAGGCCCCTTTTGGCAAAGGCCCTGGCAGCCGGTTTTAACGATGTCAAGATTAATTCCGCGTTTGCCTGCCTCTTCTTCCATTGCAGAGAGCACCTTGGGAGTTCCCGTAGCAGTGCAGGCTGTTCCGCTGCAGATTCTTACTCTGGGTATCTCAGGCCTGAAGGTCTCGTCTTTGAGGCGTTCCCCGAGTTTTTTAAGATCATCTATGGATTTTAATCTCTCCATGGCTATTTCCCTTTTACTTCTTTTATCAGGGCCTCAACCCTTTTGGCAGACAGATCTCCTACTACCTCTTCATTGATTGTGACAACGGGAGCAAGTCCACAGCATCCTACGCATCCGACTGTCTCCAGAGTCAGAGCAAGGTCAGGCGTTGTCTCTCCTTCTTTTACGCCGAAGGCCTCTTCAAATTTTTCGAGCACTTTATGCGAGCCCCTGACATGGCAGGCTGTTCCTGCGCAGACGCAGACAACATTTTTGCCCCGGGGCTTAAAATAGAAATGTTTGTAAAAAGAAGCTGTGCTGTATACCTCCGATAAAGGTATATCAAGTTTTCTTGACAGTAATATCAGTTGTTCCTCCGGGAGGTAATTATGCGCCTTCTGTATCTGCTGGAATGCATGTATTAATATACCCCTTTTTTTCTGCGTGTCCGTCAGAATTTCCCTGACATTGCCTATCTTTTCATTGACATCAATTTCTGCTGCCTTCATCTAACCTCCAAAATATAGGTCATATAGGACTTATAAGACCTATTCTTAATAAATCCCGATATGCGGTTTAGCTACTCTTTCAATCTCACGCCTTGCCGCCATATCCATGAGCACCTTTTCGGTGCCGAATTTTCCCGGCTCATACTTCTTGAGCTTAAGCGCCTCTCTCGCCTTATCAATGTAGTCAAGCGCCATTTCAAGTATCTTTTCAGGATCGGGTTCGAAATGCAATGCTCCTTTGAACCTCTCAAACCAGACCTCTGTCATTATTCTCGTAACTTCCTTGCTTGCCCCTACAGGTGATTCGCCGCCGAATATTACAGGGATGCCTGACGCTGCAAAATAACAGCCTATTGCAATAGCCTTTTCAGACATCCATTCAGGAGCAATACCGACGGCTGGCATGCCTCCGATCTCATCCGATAAACCGCCCTCCGCGGCCATGGCGGTGGCAATGGTTAGTATCCTCGTGTTGTCCACGCAGGAGCCGAGATGCAGTATCGGGGGAATTCCGATCGCCTCGCAGACCTCGCGTAAACCTGGGCCTGCGTTTTCGAGCGCCATCTCAGGAGTAAGATACCCTGCAGTTGCGCACGCTGCTGAGCCGCAGCCGGTTGAGACAATAAGCACATCATGCTTTATGAGTTCTGTTGCGAGGAATCGGTGAAGTCCAGTTGAAGGCACTCTTGGATTGTCGCATCCTGCAAGACCCACAACTCCGCGAATTCTTCCTGCAATAATTGCGTCATTTAATGGCCTGAATGACGCCCTCCATCTTCCTCCCTGCATATATTCAATGTATTCATGTGAGAAGCCGACTATTACAGGGAACTTGTCTGTGATATGGCTGCCCCTGGTTTTTCTGTTTGGGAAGTTGTCTATTGCGGTTTTTACTATTTCTCTTGCCACTTCCCTTGCCCTGTGCTCGTCATATTCAATATGAACCGCACCCGGCATCTTTGCCTTCTCAGAGGTTGTTATAACCTTTGTGTGAAATTTCTTTGAAAGTTCAGCAATGGCAGGCATTATACACTGGACGTCCACGCTTATTGCATCAACAAGACCGGTCATTATACCGAGTTCCTGATTTGTAAAACCGCCTGCCGTAGGAATTCCGTGCCTCATGAGCACTTCATTTGCAGTGCAGCACATCCCGCCAAGGTTAATCCCCTTAGCGCCTTTTGATTTAGCATAGTCTATCATCTCAGGTTCTGACACCACGTCTACAATAATCTCAGCAAGGGTAGGTTCATGGCCATGAACAACGAGGTTTACTTCATCTTCTTTGAATATTCCAAAACTTGCCTCTGATTTAAGAGGTTTGGGGGTTCCAAACAATATGTCAGTAATGTCTGTTGATATCATAGAGCCGCCCCATCCATCAGCCAATGCGGTCCTTAAACCGTGCAGAAGAAGATGGTCCGGTTCATGGTCAACTCCAATATTGGTTCTGTGCAGGGCCTCGACAACTTCCCTGTCTATAGCCCTTGGAGCAATGACCCATTTTTCCCATCTTTCCTGGGTCTTTTTAGGAGCCCGCTTAAGGTAATTTATAGCCCCTTTCTGTCTGCCGAAGTCCTCAAGAAATTTTGTTGCGACATCTCTCGCGACATCATTAACAGGTCTGCCCTCGAACTCAATATTGAGGTAGCCGGCAACCCTGTATAGTTTTCTCACATCTGTTACCTTGAAATCCTTTGTCTCTCCGTTTGCAACTGCAAGCAGGGTAAATGCCATGTCTCTTGCATGGTCAGAGTGAGCTGCTGTTCCTGCTGCAATCATTCTTAAAAGGTTCCTTGAAGCAACTGTGGGAAGGCTTGCCCCGCATACGCCTTTTGCCTCTTCTTCGGCGTTTTTGCCGACGAGCCTGCAAGGTCCCATATGGCAAACCTTACAACACGCACCTGTCTCGCCGATCGGACATGGTTTAAGTTTTTCCGCCCTGTCAAAACAGGTCTCAATTCCATGGGATTTTCCCCACTCAATTATTTGTTCGGCTTCTTTATTTGCACTCTTTACTGCCTTATCCATTGTTTCCTCCAAACTTTAAGTATCAAGCATCAGAGTTTCAGCGTGTCAAAGCATTATGTGACACTTTTACTTTTTGACACTATGTTGCTTCTTTATTATAACATCGGATCCATGCTGAGAGCAGGATGTCCTGCCTGTGTAAGGAACTCAAGCAGCTTCTCTGAGTCCTCTGCAACCGTTTCGTCGGCAATCTTGTCGAGCAGGTCAGGCACGCCTTCCTCGGCAGCCCTTTTGCTGAACTCATCCTTAAGGCCTTCCTTAAGATTTTTGGTCATCCATACTATTCTCTTTATCCCGCCGTCGCCGTGAAGGAATTTCTTGCTTACAATGAAGTTTCTTCCTATGCCCATAAAGCCCGGGTTCTGCGTTCCGCCTCCTACGCTTCCCGCAAGGGTAGAGAATTTCATTCCTGCAGGTGTCATTCCTGTATGTCCCCTCTGTACTATCATCACGCCGTTTGCTTCAGGGATTATTGCGATGATACATTCAAAGCAGCCGCATGAAGTCATCGGGTTTTCCATTATTGTGTATAAGTTAAGGGTCTCGACTGCTCCGGCTGACGCCTTTTTGAGGTATTCGTCTATGCCTGTGTATCTTCCGTATTTTGCGTCCATGAGCGCGCCCTTCGGGATCGGCTGGTTGCCTCCTGTCGGGTCTATCTCATAAGCAGCCTTTCCGTCCAGCCAGTTATATGCGCCGCAAAGGCCAAGCCTTTCAGGGCTTATGACGCATACATGGCTTGGCGCAAACGACTGGCAGAGGAGGCACGAGTAAAAAATATCCACTGCCTCATCAGTAAGAGAACCAAGCCTCTGGTCACGCTCCTTGTATGCCTTTCTCGCTTCTTCCTGTATGGCAAGGACATCTTTTTCATCGGTGTATATGGTAACCTGCACCTTATCCACGATTGATTTAAATCTGTGGTGCGTCATGGTTGCCATGACCACGCCAATGTGTTCTAATGTTATGCCTTCTTTTTTGGCATTGCTGCTGATTCTTATCCAGTTGAGGTCGCGCTGGCCCATGTGCCAGAGTCCCTGTGCCTCGTTTATGTTATGGTGTATTTTCCTTTCAATGATAGACTCAAAGTCCTTCTGCATTTTTCTGCCTGCCGTATCTATTACGATGGCCAACGGCATCTGCCCGCCTTTTTCGTACTTCTCCTGCCAGCCGTCTCCTACAATAATTACCTTGTTGTCTTCTATCTCGTTCAGTTCTTTTGTCCTCACCCATTCAAACGAAGGTGTTCTCTGTCCGCCGAATTCAATGAACATATCCTCTTTTCTTATTCTCTCGCCCTCAAAGGCCGGCCCGTATGCAACAGGTATCGGAGGCTTTTCAACGGTAATCTTTAACCCTCTCTGTTCAATAGCCCTCTGCACTATCTTCCCATGGTCAAGCTCTTTGTCCACTTCTTCGTATATGCATACTCCTGTAGGATGTATGACCGGAACGTCCGTATCTGCAATGGCAGGGAATCCCATGTTAATTGCTCCTGCGCCTGTAGTCCATATTATGTCGTTAAGCTCGCCGAGAACCACTGCGAATGCAAAGACCCTGTCTTTCTGGTATTTGAGATGCTCTTTGTAATCTCCGGGTTTTTTGCCTCCGAATATCAGGGACGCCCTTATGGCCCAGTCAAGAGCATAGAGCGTATGTTCTGTGTCAGGGCCGAGCGGTACGATTCTTGTGTCCCATCCTAATTCAACACCCTTTCTTAAAAGCTGTTTTGTAACGCTATTGCCGTTTACATTGCCTGAGAGAAATGTGAGGATATTCTTTTCCTGAAGTTCCCTGACAATGCTTACGGCTACATCGTCACTCGGAGCAGCGCCTATAATTGCGGCAAAGCCCGGCATTGTGCCGTCAACAAGCTGGATACCCAGATTCCGCTGGATAGTGTCGGTGATAAAACCGTTATATATATAACCTGTCTCGGGATCTTTAGCAGGCTCCAGTCCGTTGATATATTTCAATGCAAGCAGTAGTTCTTCTGCAAAGAGAGTTGCCATGCCTGAGTCCAGCGCCTCGCCGAGATACGGTTTCCACAAATGCTCTTCAGGCTCGTCATGAAGCAGTTCCTTTGCCAGACCCAGCGCAACCTTCATATCACCCAGCGTTTTAACGGGGAAGGCTGTCATTGCGTAAATCATCGGAAGATAAAAAGCGGTGTCAGGGAATTCAAAAGTGAAGTCTTTGCCTTTTTCCGCGGTGGTTTTTTCAAGCAGTTCTTCTGCCTGCTTTACGAGCGTATGTGCGCCTCTTATGGCTGCAGAGGCTATTAACTTGGACATTGTTACCTCCAGTATTAGTTTTTAGTGTCAGTGTTCTGTGTCAGTTTTTCTATCGTTTCTTATGCTAATACTGACACTGTCACTATTCACTGACACTATTATGCTGTTCTTGCTTTTAAAAATGCCGGAAGCCCGTTTGCCTCTCTCGGCCCGACTGTCACCTTCCAGCCTTCGAGTTTGTCTTCTATAGAGCCGCTTAATATCGCGACATAGCCGGGGATAATCAGTTCCCTGTGTTTTACTTCATTCTCAATGCCGCTCTCTTTTATAAAGGTTGCAATTTTTGAAGCAGTGAATTTTCCTGCCGCCCATGCGGTCAATACCGATAATCCTTCGCAGTCCATGACTGCAAGCCTGCACGGAACTTTGCTGTTTTCTATCTCGCCTGAAACAATAAAATATGTAAGGGAGAAGTTTGTCGTAATTGTAAGCGGTGAATCAGGCGTTGCCTCTCCGATCTTGTATATTTTCTGTTCAACCTGCATCGGCACCTGCGGATCGGTGTAGATATTCTGCCTTAAAGTGAAGAGGGCGAGGTTTTTCCATTTCTCAATGCCGCTGACAACTATGATTGATGCATATTTTGTTATTCCTACAGATGCAATCAAAGCCTCATGGAGGCTGTCGTCTCTCTGTGCGAAGTTAATCACAGGGTATCCGAACGGCTTGTAGTTTTTCTTAAGCGCAGCCCTTCTTATCATGGTATTGTTTTCAAGCATTTCTTCTGCCTTTTTTGCTCCTGAGTCTATAACCATGTCTTCAACCCCGAGGGCTTTTATCTTTTCCGTAAGCGTTGAGAGTTCATCCAAACCGTTTGCAACTACTCCGAGTATTGCCTTTTCTGTCTTTGCAATATTTGCCATTGCCTCTGCATTGCCTGAGTTTGCTCCATAGATGATGGGCTTCTTACCGGCAAAGAGCTTTACGGCCGCTTCTGCAGATGCGGGGTCTGTTGTTGAAAGTATTACCGGAACATTTGGCGCCTTTGATGCAATAAGTTTTGCGGCTGACTCAAACTTTCCTTTATCGCCGGATGCGTTTGTAAGCGCTATTGCGTCAACTCTTAGTTTCTGTCCGACCCTGTCTATTTCCGATGCAAGGACTTCCTCTATCTTCTTTGTTATTTCTCCCTCGGAAAGAGTGTCTTTGATTTCAACAGCGAGAGCGCATGGGTTAACGAATTTTTTGTCATGCCTGAAGAGGACAGTCTCTTCGCCTATCTTTACCGCCCTGTCGCCGGAGCCGAATGTTATAGAACGTATCGGAGGCGCTGAGGCCTCTCCGAGTATCTTTTTTGCCTCTTCAGATACATCAGGGCACTGATCCAGCGATGCCTGTCTCTGCGCGAGTTTCATTGCAAAGGCAAGGCATGTGGGATGTCCGCATTTTTTGCAGTTTGTCTTTGGCAGTAATTTAAATATCTCAACGCCTGATAAAGCCATATCTAAAACCTCCGTAATACGTTACGCGTTAAGCGTACGATATTTATAGTTCTTCTATTAATTTTCCAACTGCCTCAACAGCCTTTGGATGCCTCATGATTAAGAGTTCTGCGCCTGCCATGAGAAGCGCTGCAGCGGTTGTTGCCTCCCATGCAATTCCTCTCTCTTCAGCATTGCCCCATGAGGGCACGTCCGATTCAGGCGCCTGTGTCTCCTTGATTTTCCATACATACATGCCTACATCCGCAAGCATAGGCGGCTGCATTGTGAGGTCATTCTGTGTCAGCGCCGCAAGCCGTATCCGCTCCATGACTGAATAAGTATATTCAAGGCCGTACCCCAGAGCAGAGCACATAGGGTCTGTTATAAGCCTTTCCTTGTCAAAACCCATCTGGGTTATTAGAATGTTCAACTGCTTTGAAAGGTTTATGTCAAGCTCTGACATTGCAATAAGTTTATGGTTATTTGCCATTGCAGCGGCAGCTATTGTTTTATAGTTAGCTTCCTGTGCCTTGCCTAATATGCAGTTCTTGTCTTTTGCAGCCTCAGCGGCGGCTATCAGGACAGGGGCGTCTTTTTCCGCATTGTTACTTCCAAGTATTATCAAAGGCACATTAATGGCAGAAAGCACGTCTTTAACTGTTTTTGCGGCATCTTCAGGTGAGCGGTTTTCCCTGTCGGGATGAGTTCCGATAAGCCTTAATGCTATAGCCTTTGCCTTAAGCGTATCCTGACAGAACTTTGCCCATGTAACAGGATCGCCTGAAACACTGCTGAAGGGTTTCTGAACATTTTCAGGCCAGTCTGTGGGAGGAACGTCCTGTATCTCATATGCGATTAAAGGTTTATTTGGGATTGTCCCTTCAAAAGGCAGAAAAGGGAGCACATTTTCCCCTCCGAAACTTGCTGCCCTTTCGCCTGTGCCTATTGTTACATTATAAACTTTGCCTGAATAAGTCTCTTTTGGAGCAGTAAAAGCCATTTTTAAACCTCCTACATTTCTAAATACGAATGCGCATAAAGGGTTTTGCCCATAATAACATCAATCGTTTTTGTTATCTCTGTCATTTTTTTGGCGTCGTCAATCTTTTTCCCCGCAAGGACATCATCAATCATCTTCTTCTCCTGAACGGCTTCCGCCATCTCATGAGCGTCTGCAATGGCGGCAGTTAGTCCGGCGTTCATAAGCATTATGAAATAGTGTTTATTAAGAATCGGCCTTATATGCTTCGGGCAGCCGTTGGAAATATTGCTAAGGCCGACAACGGTCTTCATCGGCGGATCGTTCATTTCCTGGAACATTGCTATTGCCTTTATTACATGCCTTGCGTGATCCTGAGAGGTTGCAATCTGCAAGACCAAGGGGTCAAGGTAGATGTCTTCAAGGAGAACCCCGTATTCCATGGCCCTTCCCATTATTTCTGCCGCTATGGCAGCGCGCTCTTCAGCATCTGCGGGAAGCCCGCCTTTTCCTACTGTAAGCCCTATAACCTGAGCATTATATTTTGCCGCGAGCTCAAGGATTGGGAATCTCTCGGGGTCGTTTGATGTTGAATTTATCAGAGGTTTTCCCCATTGGTTGTTATGCACCTTAAGCCCTGCCTCTATTGCCTTTGCGTTTGTTGTGTCAAGGCATACCGGCAATGATACGGCTTCCTGTATTGTCGTAACCATCCACTGCATTAAATCTTCTCCGCCGTCTTCCGCCGGGCCTATGTTTGAATCTATCATTCCCGCACCGGCTTTCCACTGGGCAGTTGCAATCTCCTGTATAGGGCCCTTATCCTTTTTCATCATTGCCTCTCTGACTCTCTTGGCTATGATGCTAAGCTTCTCACCGATTATCAACATCCCTAAACCTCCTTGGGTATTTTACTTCACAAGAAAATTCTTCAAATAATAGGCAATAATTCCGGATCAAACAATAATATTTCAGGCTTAAACAATAAAGCCGGAGATAAGTTATAAATGGTAACATAAACTTCTTGATTATTGGCAATTTTTAATTTTTATGAATCCATAAGATTTTTAGATTTATAGCCCTTAGCCAGTTAATCCTTTTGATGAAGAGATATAGTATAATTCACAGATGAAATCCGCACTCACTATAGCAGGTTCTGATCCTACAGGCGGGGCAGGACTTCAGGCTGACATTAAAGTGTTCAGGGCATTCGGTGTTCATGGACTTTCGGCTGCGTCCGCACTCACAGCCCAAAACACAGAGGGCGTAATCTCCGTCTATCCTGTTGATAAGAATTGCTTTGCAGAGCAGCTTGACGTTCTTTTAAAAGATATAACGCCTGATGCCGTTAAGACAGGCATGCTTTACAGTAAGCAGTTGGCAGGCGTAATCGCTGAAAGCATAAGCAGGTATTCACTTAAAAACCTTGTGATAGACCCTGTTAGCGTATCATCATCAGGGGTCAGCCTTGTTGAGGACGGTACACTGGATGCAATAAGAGAGCAGCTTTTCCCCTTGGCAAAGGTGATAACCCCGAACATCTATGAGGCATCTGTACTGACAGGCATATCAATAGAAGACGTGACTCAGATGGAGGAAGCTGCAAGGGAACTAAGAAAGATGGGGCCTGAGAATGTGATGATAACAGGAGGACACTTGGAAGGAGAGGCGCTTGATTTATTCTATGACGGATTCAGTTTTTTTAGGCTTGAGTCTGCAAAGAGGGAAGGGGAATATCACGGCACTGGTTGCGCCTTCTCAGCGGCAATTACTGCGTCCCTTGCACTTGGACACACACCCCTTGAAGCAGCACAGAAGGCAAAAGAGTTCATAGGTGAGGCAATAAAAAATGCGTATCATCTTGGAAAAGGAATGCGGCTGCTTAATCTTTAAGCTCAAAGCCGACAGTTTAAAATACCATCCGCTATGGCAAGAAGAAGAAAAAGAAAGAAGAGTTCATTTAAAAAGATATGCTGGATTCTTATTGTTTTCATCATCTCCGGTATTTCCGCCTATCTCTATTTCAGTTTCCCTGATATTGAGAGCCTTAAAAGACATAATCCTAAGAAGACTTCTTTTATGGAATATAGAGAAAGGGAATGGAAAAGGCAGGGGAAGAAATACAGGATTCAGCAGAAATGGGTTCCCATCTCGCAGATATCCCCATATCTTATAAAGGCGGTTCTGATTGCCGAGGATGATAAATTTTGGAGCCATGATGGTTTTGATTATGAGGCGATGCAGAAGGCGATGGAAAAAGATATTAAGGCAGGCAAATTCAAGGCAGGCGGAAGCACCATATCTCAGCAGCTTGCAAAGAACCTTTATCTTTCGCCCTCAAAGAATCCATTGCGAAAAATTGCCGAGGCCGTAATTACGTGGAGAATGGAAAATGTGCTGTCGAAAAGAAGAATTCTTGAGCTTTATCTTAACGTGGTTGAGTTGGGAGATGCCGGCATATTCGGCATAGAGGCTGCTGCAAGTCATTATTACGGAAAGTCTGCCTCTTCCCTCACTCCGGAAGAGTCTGCCAGACTTGCCTCTGTGCTTCCCAATCCAAAAAGATATAATCCTCTCGGAGACTCAAAATATGTCGTGAACCGTTCAAACCTGATTTACAGCATAATGGTAAGGAGGGGTGTCGTTGTACCTGACTTTGAAGAGCCTAAATATGAAGAAACAACTCCCTCTAATTCGGCAGGCCGCATCGAAAACATACGGCCTGCGGATTAGCGTAATAAATTCTCAGTCGTTCAAATAAGAATACTCAGTTATTTCTTTTTCTTTTTTGCTGTTTTTTTCTTTACAGTCTTTTTAGTTGCCGTTTTCTTCTTTGCTGTTTTCTTTTTCGCGGCGCATTTGGTTTTTGCCTTATGTCCCGGTTTGCAAGCCATTCCATTCACCTCCTTTTCTTAATAAATTTTTATGTGCTTCAATATATCATGCGGATTAATTGCTGTCAAATGAAATAATCCATGCTTATCAATACGGCAGGGTGATTTAAATTTGACATCGCCTTTAACTTGGAGTATAAAGGTCTTAGGAAGGGGCAAGTCTGAGACTCGTAGAGAAAGGAGGAGGCTATGGCATCTTATATAATCATGAGTACTCTCACGGATGAGGGGCGAAAGACGATAAAGGAAAAACCTAACAGGATTCTTGAAGTTAATAAGGAGCTTGAAAAAATGGGGGTTAAGGTAAAACAGCAGTTTGCCGTGCTCGGGCCTTATGATTTTGTGAACATTGTTGAGGCGCCTGATAATGAGACTGTAATGAGGATGTCTATTGAACTTGGGGCAAGGGGATCTGTTCATCTCATTACTCTGCCTGCAATTCCTGTGGAAGAGTTTATAAAGAAACTTAAATAATTTTGCGCCCCCTTCCGTCTTGCTTTAAAAAGTATAGAAGTTTTTCTGATGACAGGATTTGCCTTTCGTTTAAAGAAGGAAAATAAATGGCAATTTCTTCATGTGATTTGGTAAAATAAGTGGATATGGAATCAACAGTTTATCATTTTGACCGAAGTAAATAATGTTTAAATTTTTATTAGTAATTTCATTTATAGCCTTGCCTTCCGCTGCCTTTGCGTGGGGGCCTTTGACACATGTCTATCTGGGCAGCGAGATCTATTACCTCGGTTCGCTTCTTCCTGCCGGAATATACGCGCTTATAAAAAAGTACAAAAGTGATTTCCTTTACGGCAACCTGATGGCGGATATTATTTTTGGCAAGAAGTATCTGCCTGATGAGAAAAGTTCACACAGCTGGGATGTGGCATTGGGTCTTTTTGACGCTGCCAAGACGCAACAGCAAAAGGCCTTTGTTTATGGCTACATGAGCCATCTTGCCGCAGATACTGTTGCGCATGAGATGCTGACAGCAGGGAAAAAGAATGTCGGGCATGCATTCCTTGAACTGAAGGCAGACAGCATTGTTGACAAAAAATACTGGGTTCAGGCAGTCACAATAGATAAAAAAGTTCAGCGAAGGAATGACACTTTTCTTGTGGGGTCTCTGGATACCGCCATATTTTCTTTTAAAACCAATAAACGGATTCTGAAAAGTGCAGTGTTAATCTCAGGGATTCATCAGAAGAGCGTAAGCAGTTTTATCGACAGGAATATTATCATTGCTCCTGTTTATAAGAGGGAAAATATAAAGAGACTTCAGGCAAAATCATTGGACAGGATGGTTGATCTTCTTCAGAATGGTGCTGATTCGGCAGTTTTAAAGAAGAGTCCGCTCGGCAGCCATATACATAAAAAGCATTTCAAAAATTATCTAATCTGAACCTGCTTTTAACGAATAATCTTAGGTTAAGAAGAAGGGCGTATGCGAGACATGCTTGGCAGAGAAGAAGTTATTACCGTTGAAAAGGCGCTGGAGTTTGTACTCAAAAATCTTTCTGTGGTGTTTCCTTCTGATATAAAACTGAATATAGAACACTCATGCACGAGGATTTTGTCGTGCGATATGTACTCACCTGAAAACCTCCCCCAGTTTGCACGGTCAACGGTTGACGGCTTTGCAGTTAATTCGTCTGATACATTTGGCGCTTCGGACGGCCTTCCCGCATATCTTAACATTGCCGGTGAAGTATTGATGGGCGCAATGCCCGGTTTTGAGCTTAAAAAAGGAATAACAGCAAAGATAGCAACAGGCGGGATGCTTCCGGAGGGCGCCGATGCAGTCGTTATGATAGAGCACGCACAGACGATAGATGAAGAGATGGTAGAAATAATGAAACCGGCAGCGCCCGGTGAAAATGTAATACAGGCAGGGGAGGATATAAAAAAAGGTGCTCTCGTATTAAAGAGAGGGCACATGCTCAGGCCTCAGGATACAGGCGCACTTGCAGGGCTCGGAATAACAGAGGTTTATGTTTATGAAAAACCGAAGGTTTCCATAATATCAACAGGGGATGAAATTATTCCTGCAGATAAGGCTGTTAACCCCGGGCAGGTGAGAGACATAAATTCATTTAATCTTACAGGCCTTATATCAGAAGCAGGAGGAGAGCCTGTAAAACGCGGCATATTCGGTGACGAATACAGCGTTATAAAAAAAATAGTTGAAGAGTCTCTTAAAGATTCCGCCATGGTGCTTATAACAGGCGGGAGTTCTGTCGGAACAAAAGATATGACTGCAAAAATTATAAATGATGTCGGAAGCCCCGGAGTTTTATTCCACGGCGTATCAATTAAACCCGGTAAACCTCTGATAGGAGGCGTAATAAGCAACACGCCTGTATTCGGACTTCCTGGACATCCTGCTGCTATTACAGTATGTTTTGAAGAGTTCATTAAACCTGTCCTGAAAAAACTCACGGGTATTACTGAAAACAGGTTCAGAGGCAGAAAACTTATTGTAACGGCAAAGATGGCAAAGAATATTTCATCAAGTTCAGGAAGGGAAGACCACATAAGGGTTGCCCTCGAAGAGAGGGGCGATGAACTATGGGCGACTCCTATTCTGGGAAAGTCAGGACTTATAACTACACTTGTTAAGGCTGACGGGATTGTTGTTATTCCGCTCAGGAAGCTTGGAGTGGAGCAGGGTGAGGTGGTTGAGGTGAGATTATTTTAAATATTAAGTAGCATGAGACAGTTGTAATTCTTGAAACAGAGCATAGGTTTATGTTTTAATTAATATTTCAGGCTCGTAGCTCAGGGGGAGAGCGCTTCCTTGACACGGAAGAGGTCGGCGGTTCGAGACCGCCCGGGCCTACCATTTCAATACATCATCACTTTCTCTGCAATGGAAACTCAGTTCTTTCAGCGCTTTGTTTTCCTCTAAAGACGATGTATTCCCGCCGGAAAAATAAACAGTTGCAAGGCATGGTATTTATTGTTACACTTTACACACAATAAGCTTTAATTAAAAAACTTCATGATAGGAGGGCAAGATGGAAGGGGGTAAGAGTCTGGTTAACGGAATAGTATCAACAGCATTAAAGGTCATTACAAATCCGTCCGGATTTTACAGGGATATGCCGAAAACAGGCGGGTTTCAGCATCCGGTAATCTTTCTGGTTGTCATGATGGTTGTAAGCGCGGTTGTAAGTATGGTGACAGGCTACATCGGTGCGTTAGCTCATATCGGTATCAGCCCAATGGGAGGAATGATGGGCGCCGGCGCACTTGCAGGAATAATTATCGCTCCGATAATAGGACTGGTTTTCAGTTTCATAGCAGCCGGAATCCTTTTTATTATCTGGAAGATTATGGGCTCTCAGGAGAGTTATGAAACGGCGTATCGCTGTGCCGCATACAGCAGCGGAATTATCCCTGTTACATCAGTTCTTGGTTTTATTCCATATCTTGGTTCTGTTGCAGTGCTTCTCTGGGGTTTTTATCTTCTTATTGCCGCATCAATAGGAGTTCATAAGATAAAGTCATCTCTGGCATGGACGGTGTGGGGAATAATCGCAGCGCTTTTTATAATGCTGTCACTGTCAGCACAGTATGCGGCAAGGAAATTTTCCGGTGAATGGATGGAAAAGGCAAAGGAGATGGAGAAATCAGCCAAAGACATGGAAGAAGCTGCCAAGAAGATGCAGGAATCGCTCTCAAATATGCCTCAAGGTGGACAGATGACGAAAGAACAGCAAAAGCAGATGGAAGAGGCAGCGAAAAAAATGCAGGAAGAGATGATGAAGAATATGCCGCAGAAGCAGGAAAAGGAATAAGAGGTATTTAAAAGACTTTCCCGTATGAGATTTATCGCAGACCTTCATATGCATTCAAGATATTCCCGCGCGACAAGCGGGGATATGACTCCTGAAAATCTCTGGAAATGGTCACAACTAAAGGGGATAACGGTTCTTGGGACAGGCGACTTTACTCACCCGCAATGGCTGGGTGAGATTAAGGAAAAGCTGGACAATTCTGGAAACGGTTTGTTCAGATTGAAAAAGAAATACCGGCTTGATGACATTCCCGCGTCCTGCTCATCTGAGATGTATTTCATGCTTACTGCAGAGATAAGCTGTATTTACAGCAAGAACGGAAGATTAAGAAAGATACACAGCATTGTCTTGGCGCCTGACTTCAATACAGCGGAAAGGATTAATTCAAAACTCTCAAAGATAGGAAATCTGTCGGCGGACGGAAGGCCCATTCTCGGGCTTGATGCAAAGGAACTTCTGAGGATTGTCCTTGAGGCATCGGAAGACGCAATGCTTATTCCGGCGCATGCGTGGACTCCTCATTTTTCAGTTTTCGGCGCAGCTTCTGGCTTTGATTCTCTTGAGGAGTGTTTTGAAGAATTAACGCCCCATGTTTATGCGATTGAGACAGGGCTTTCCTCTGACCCGCAGATGAACTGGAGGCTGTCATGCCTTGACAGGATTACATTAACATCGCATTCAGATGCACATTCGCCCCATAAAATAGGAAGAGAGGCTAATATTCTGGATACAGATGTCTCATACACGGCAATCGCAAATGCAATGAAAAAGAAAGGCGGTTTTACAGGCACAATAGAATTTTTTCCCGAAGAAGGGAAATATCATTATGACGGACACAGAATGTGCGGTGTGAGCCTTTCGCCTGAAGAGACGATTAAGAACAATTATTTATGCCCTGTATGCGGGAAAAAAGTGACGATAGGTGTTATGCATAGAGTAGATAAGCTTGCCGACAGGAAAAACGGGTTCAAGCCTGAAAAGGCCCCTGTTTTTTATTCTGTTATTCCGCTGGCTGAGATTATTTCCGAGACAGTGCAGGTGGGCGTTAACAGCAAAGCTGTTAGGAATGAGTATTTTAAACTGCTTGAAAATCTCGGCAATGAATTTAAGATACTCATGGACTGCAAAATAGAGGAGATTGAAAGCGGAGGTTCTCCTCAGCTTGCGGAAGCAATATCGCGGATGAGAAAAGGAAAGGTAAGCATAGCGCCAGGTTTTGACGGTGAGTACGGCAAGGTAAAGATATTTGAGGAAGTTGAAAGGAAAAAACCAAAAGGACAGGCAAGGTTGTTTTAACTCCGCAATTACTCCCCTTTTATATATTAGAATACCCTTTAAGGAGGCTGTGTCTGTTTTTCGGCAATATTAAACTGCCTTTGCAAGAATGCAGGTGTTGATACAATATATCATGCTATTCCAAATTCTCATGCGGGGCTTCCGCTCCACTACATGGAGACTTCAACCACTATGTTTTCCTTAAAAACAGTTGTTTCAGCTAAAATTAAATATAAATATGCGAAACGTCACGCCTAAAAGATTTTTCTATACAGCCATTGTTGGTTTATGGGTTGTTACGACTGGCCTGCTTTTCCTGATGAATACATGAGAATAGTTTAACGTCTGAAAACGGCATATTCAAATGCCTCTAACTCATTGACACTCTTGGATTTTTACTGATATACTTTCAAAAAGCAAGAAGTAATAATAAGGGGTTGAAAAGCATTACAAACGCAGGCTTAAGATCGCTTTTATGAATAAGGGGAGAAAAAACAGGAAAACAAGGGATATGCTTGCCCTTATTCTTGCAGGGGGCAAAGGAGAGAGGCTTCATCCCCTGACTATTCACAGGGCAAAACCAGCGGTTCCGTTCGGAGGGAAATACAGGATAATTGATTTCACATTGAGCAACTGCATTAATTCAGGCATCAGGAAAATAGCTGTGCTTACGCAATACAAGTCTCTCTCATTGAACAGGCATCTTGCGCTTGGATGGGAGCATCTGCTCAATCCGGAGCTTGATGAATTTATCATATCCGTGCCGCCCCAGCAGCGTGTGGATGAAAGATGGTATGAGGGGACAGCTGACGCGGTCTATCAGAACATATATTTCATAGAGAAGGAGGCTCCTGCGTATCTGTTTATTCTCTCGGGAGACCATGTGTATAAGATGGACTATTCCGAGATGTTCAGTTTCCATATCGGCAAGGGCGCCGTCGGGACGATTGCGGCAATAGAGATGGACAGGGAACAGGCATCGTCATTCGGCGTTATTGAGGTCGATGAAGAATGGAGAATAATAGGGTTTGAAGAGAAACCCGAAAAGCCAAAGCCGATGCCCGGCTCTCCAAATCATGCTCTTGTTTCTATGGGAGTCTATCTGTTTAATACTCAGGATGTATTAAGCGAACTGATGAGTGATGCATTCCGTTCAACAGCTCATGATTTCGGGAAAAATATTATACCTGACATGATTGAGACTGAAAAGCTTTTTGCCTATAATTTCAAGGATGAGAATAAAAAAGAGGCGAAATACTGGAGGGACGTAGGCGCTATTGACGGCTACTGGGAGGCAAACATCGACATTGCATCCGTTGACCCTTTGTTCAATCTTTACGATGAGGAATGGCCTCTAAGGACGTATCAGCCGCAGTATCCACCTGCAAAGTTTGTCTTTGCGCAGGAGCACGAAGCCGGAAGACTCGGCATTGCATTGGATTCCATTGTCTGTGACGGATGTATCTTAAGCGGAGGCCGTGTGCAGAACTCTGTTCTTTCCCCTAATGTGAGGGTTAACAGCTGGGCTGATGTGAGAGAGTCGGTGCTCATGGAAAATGTTGAGATAGGAAGGCATTGCAAAATAAGGAAGGCGATAATAGACAAGGATGTCTGTGTGCCGGAAGGAACAGTAATTGGTTATGATATTGAAAGCGACAGAAAGAGATTTCACGTCAGCGCTGAAGGGGTAGTCGTGATTCCTAAAGGAGTGGAGATTAAATGAGTCTTGTCGGAAGGCTTGAAGACCTTGCCCTTTCTGATATTTTTCAGATACTGAGTATCGGGAAAAAGACGGGGACGCTTGTAATCAACGGGGCAGGAGGAAACGCTATGATTGTGTTCAGGAACGGCCTTGTTGTAAGGGCTGAGACTACCGCGCTGGATGGTACCCTTGGACATGACCTCCTTAGCAGCGGAGCAATAAAAGAATCGGCGCTTCAGATGGCTCTGGAAGTAAAAAAAAAGCTGCCCGCAAAGTCTGCGGCAGAGATACTTTTTGAACTTGGAGCTGTAAATAAAGATACGCTTGAGAAGGCTTCCAAAAAGAGGATAGAGAAGGCTGTTTATCATCTCCTCCTCTGGCACGACGGTGATTTTCAGTTTGAGCTTGATGACCTTGAGGTCAGAGACAAAATACAGGTTGCTGACCTTGGATGGGAAGTTTCAAAGGGAATCAGCCCTGAGTATCTTCTTATGGAAGGCGCGAGGGTACATGATGAGTCTGCACAGCAGGAATTTGTTTCTAATGAGGAACTGACAGGAGAAACAGCGGAGGAAGGCGGGTGGGAATCAGACTGGGGTGGGCATGGAGTTGCAGAGAGGAAAGACATCTCAGCCCTCAAGTCGCTTACGCAGGAATTAAGATTTCCGAATTCGGCTTCCGAGATAACGCTTCTCATACTCAGGTTTGCGAGCGATATTTTCCAGAGAGGCGTGATGTTTATGACAGGAGAAAATGAGATGGCGGGTCTGGGACAGTTCGGGCTTGAGATAGAACGAGCCGATGAGAAGATAAGGGAGACGGCGCTTCCGCTGAAAGACAGTCCGTTTTTCACAACAATTATTAATGAAGTGCATTCATACAAAGGCCCGATGGAAAAAGACAAAATAACGGAAAAGATGATTAAGGAATTAGGAGGAGGCTGGCCATCTGAGGTTGGGATATTTCCCATAATTGCAGAGGGAAGAGTTGCCGCGATGCTTTATTGCGACAATATGCCGGCAGGCGAGCCTATTGCAGAGACAGAAGGGCTTGAGATATTTATAAGCCAGGCCGGGCTTGCGTTTGAAAAATCACTTCTTCAGCGCCGGCTCAATGAAATGCAAAAAACTATGGATAACCAGACAAAGATATGATGATTTTTTTATCGTTATTTGTTAGAATCCATCAGTCCCCTATGCCTCCCTTCACTATTATGCAAGGGTGGGGGATAAGGGAGGTCATATGAAATCAATTCTGATAGTTGAAGACTCAACAACTACCCGCTCTCTGATAAGGGCAGTTATAGAGGAACTCGGAGACTTTAACATAGTTGAAGCGCCCACGGGTTTTGACGCCTTAAAACTCCTTCCTGCTCAGGACTTTGATCTGGTTGTCACGGATATTAATATGCCTGACATAAACGGGCTTGAACTGATAAATTTTGTGAGGAGCAACCGGAGATACAACAATATCCCTCTTATCATAGTTACCACTGAAAGGAGCGAGGAGGATAAAAAGAGGGGAATGGCGCTTGGAGCGACCGCATACGTAACTAAACCATTCAAGGCTCCGGAATTACAGGATGTCGTAAAGAAAGTAATGAATTTATGAGCTCAGCCAAAGAAGAGTTTATAGCCGAAGCATCAGACCTCCTTGAAGAGTCGGGCAGACTGATTCTTGAGATACAGGATACCTTTCAAACAGGACCGAATCCCGACAGCGTTAATGCGCTTTTCCGCTCTATACATACACTCAAGGGGCTTTCAGGTCTCTTCGGGCATCAGGGCATCTCAGACCTCAGCCATGCGCTTGAGTCCCTGCTTGACGGGATACGGCTCGGCAAGATTGATATTTCGGATGAAGTTATAAAATTTCTGTTTAATAATATTGACATACTGAGGCTGCTTGTTGAAGAACTCACTAAGGATAAAGATAAAGAACAGGATGTAAGCGGACATCTTAAGAATATAGAGGCGTTCAGAAATTCTCTTGCGGGGAAGACAACGGGGCCTGAGCTTAAGGGCCTTATTGATGAGTCCGTGCTCATGGTACTGACAGAATACGAAGAGCACAGGTTAAAGACGAATATCCACGAAGGCAAGGGGATTTACCTTGCAAAGGCGGTTTTCTCGCTGTCGGATTTTGATGAAGCGCTGGAAGAACTTACAAAGACAATAAAGTCAAAAGGAGAACTGATATCTACGCTGCCTACCTCTTCAAATGTTCCGCCGGATTCCATAGGTTTCAATCTCATGTTCGGGAGCCTTGAGCCTGCAGAAAAACTTAAGGATACGATAAGGGGTGAGGTTGACACACTGGTCAGTATGAAAATTGCAGAGGCTGCTGCGCCCCAGCAGAAGTCTCAGGAGACTACGCTTAAAAGCACAACTACGACTGTTAGAGTGGACATAGAGAAACTGGACAGGATCCTTAATACCATAGGCGAGCTGACGCTTGCGAAAGGCGCCGTAAAAAGGATAGGCGAAGAACTCGCAGAGAGTTACGGGCATTCTCCGCTGGTTGCTGATGTGAATAAAATCTCCCAGGCGTTGGAAAGGAAATTGGCTGAACTTCAGAGCCAGGTTCTTGAGATACGGATGGTGCCCATAGGGCAGATATTTTCAAGGCTTGCGCAGGTCATAAGGAAATATTCAAGGGAGACAGAAAAGCGCATAGAGCTTGTCATGTACGGCGAGGACACTGAGATTGACAAATATATAGCAGAGGAAGTAATTGACCCTTTAATGCATCTTGTAAGAAATGCTATTGACCATGGCATAGAGCCTGCGGAAGAAAGGAAAAAAAACGGGAAGAAGGAATCAGGAACCATTATTCTGAAGGCGTCCCAGCGCGGCAACCACGTTATCATTGAGGTAAAAGACGACGGCGGAGGCATTAACATTCAGAGGGTAAAGGAGAAGGCAATTGAGAAAGGACTTCTGGATAAAAGCGCAGAGATGGATGAGAAGGAACTTGTAAATTTCATATTCACGCCCGGGTTCAGCACAAAAGAGGTGGTTAGCGAAGTGTCAGGCCGCGGTGTAGGCATGGATGTTGTAAAAGAGAAACTTGCGGCAATAGGCGGCTTTGCTGAAATTGATACAAAGAAAGGCAGGGGCACTGCTGTTACTCTGACGATTCCGATTACCCTTGCCATCATAAAAGCGCTTATCGTAAGGGTTGGAACCATGAAGTTTGGGATACCTCTTACTTCCATATCAGAAACGCTTGTTATTACGAGTGGCGATATCCAGACTGTTGATGGGAAGGATGTTTATAATCTGAGAGGCGAAATGCTTCCGATAACAAACATCGGAAGGGTTTTTGCTCTGACGGATGAAGAACCTGAAAGGTTTTTTGCCGTTGTCGCAGGAACCGGAAACAGAAGGCACGGGTTGATGGTTGACGAGTTATTCGGGCAGCACGAAATTGTTATTAAATCACTTGGAGAGTATTTTACAGGCATTCGAGGTTTTGCAGGCGCGGCAGAGATAGGCAAGCATGAAGTCATTCTTGTCATAGATGTTGACGGCCTTATAGATAATGCTGTCGTCAAACAAAAAGTAAAAGGGGGCATTTATGATCTATGAGGAATTCTATGGATTAAAACGCAGGCCTTTTACTAAAACACCCGACCCTAAATTTCTCTTCATGAGCAGAGCTCATGAAGAGGCGCTTGCAAGACTGCAGTATGCGGTTGAAGAGAAAGAACTTGTTGTCCTGACAGGCGATGTCGGCTGCGGTAAGACTACGCTCACTAGGGCGCTGATAGACTCGCTCGGAGAAAAATACAGGATAATTCTTATTATTAACCCGCGCCTCACGCCGGCGCAGTTTCTCAGGACAGTTGCCAAACGGTTTGATATAACTGCTTCAGGCGGATTTCCAAGCTTTAAAGATGACCTTCTTGAGGCGATATGTTCAAAAGTTTATGAAGATTATCAGGCAGGGATTACCCCTGTGATAATCATAGATGAGGCGCAGCTTATCCCGAACAAGGATACATTTGAAGAGATAAGGCTGCTTACAAACTTTCAGCTTGATGACGCAAATCTCTTAAGTCTTATACTTGTGGGACAGCCGGACTTAAGGCGCAGGTTAAATCATAAGGCATATCTGCCGTTAAAGCAGCGCATCGGACTTTTTTATCACCTCGGGCCGATAAGCGAAGATGAAATAATCGGTTATGTGGAACACAGGCTGAGGGTTGGCGGATGCGAAGAGCAGTTGTTTACAGCCGAAGCGTTAAAGGCGCTTCATGCATATTCCGGCGGCGTCCCGAGATTGATTAACAGCCTGGCGACTGCAGCGCTCTTAAGCGGGCTTGGCCATGAATACAGGATAATTGAGAGACAATTAATTAACGAAGCTGCGCAGGAGTTTGGACTAAATGGATATAGCGAAAATTAGAAAAAAGATTAGAGAAGAAGAACAAAAAAGCGGCGGCCAGAAGAAAGAAGAGCTTGCGCCGAAGCAAGAGGACAAGGCTGTCGGTAATATTACCTCCGGCTCTGGCGGAGGCGGTCAACAGCAGCGAGCGGCATCTGAGAAGACAGAGAGCCGTGACCAGAAGTCAGAAACAAACTCCGAGCTTTACGTTCAGTCTCAGATTATTTCGGAGCAGGAAGTTATTAAAGAAAAAAAAGAAAAAAATTTATCCGAATCCGCGGGGAAAACAGCTAAACCTGTCCCGATTAAAATCGGGACTCTACGAGAAGAGGCAATCTCAGGCATAATAGAACTTCTTACGTTTCAGCTTGCCGCGGAAGAATTTGCCTTCAGGATCTCTGAAGTTGAAGAGATTCTCACTCCCCAGCAAATTACAATGGTTCCGAAAGCTCCGGATTACATCCTCGGGATAACTTCTGTCAGGGGAAAGGTAATGCCTGTTTTAGACCTGAAGAAGAGGCTCTCAATTAAAGATAACGGCGCATCTCGCAGAGTCGAACCTACGACAGGCAAAGTGCGTAAAAAGATACTGACGCTGAAAGGCCCCAAGGGCCGTATCGGGATAATGATAGACAAGATAAACAGTGTTATTCGCATTGACGAATCCGACATTGCGGAGCCGCCGGCTCATCTCAGCGAGTCAGACCTGATGTTTGTAGGTGGCGTTGTTCTTTACAACGGCAGGTTTATCTCGGTCATACGTCTGGAAGAGGCGGCAAATATCAATTTAAAATGAAAAGAGCAAAATTTAAAAATAATGAAGCCTTTTATTTTGAATTTTGTATTTTAAAATTTACATTTTATTTTAAGGAGGGCTTATGAGGAAAAAACTTGAATTAAAGATAATCATTTCTGTTTTAGGCATGCTTCTTGTGGGTGTTGTTATCGCAGGGGTTATGACTATGCTTATACAGGAGTCAACTCTAAACGGGATAACAAAGGAGAATTCAGAGACCACGGTTGCGATCATAAAAAAAGACATTGAAATGACAATGATGGAGAATAGGCCCGACCTGACGAGAAAACTTATAGACAGCTTACGCGGGACCGCCGGTATAGCCGGCCTCCATGTTGTGGATTCCGAAGGGAGAGAGGCGTTCAGAAAAGATGCTCCGGTAACAGAATCCGAAGCAATGAAAAAGGTTCTGAGTACTAAAGAGCCGATTATTATTCAGAATGTAAAAGAGTATACCATTTACAAGCCGTTTGAAAATACTGCTTCATGCAAGGGATGCCATGCGAATGATGGAGCCGTACTCGGGGCCGTTAAAGTTACGCTGTCAATAGAAAAAGTATATGAAAAGGCAAAGAAATCAGTAACAATAGTTATTTTGCTGGCGCTTGTCGGTGTGCTGGGGTTCAGCCTTGTGCTCTGGTTAATACTCAGAAGAATGGTTATATTGCCTATTAAGGCTATGGAAAAGGCTGCGTTAAAGCTGGCAGAAGGCGACATGTCATTTGATGTGGATGTGAAAGGCAAGGATGAGATTGCGCGATTAAGAGATTCCATAAGAGAGTCTGTCAACGCGGTAGGAAGAATACTGCAGAGGATAGGAGATATATCGGAGAGAGTCACGAGCGTTGTCGAGACTGTCGGAAAGGACTCTAAGAAAGTGCTTGACGGCACCCAGCTTGAGACAGAGGCAATAGCGGATATTTCAAGTTCGGTTGAGCAGCTGAATTCGGCTATATCGGAGATTACGGAGAGCACCGAAAGACTTGCCGCATCAACAGAAGAGACGGCATCCTCGATGGAAGAAATGGCTAATGCAGTAGGGAATATAAAAAACAATACACACGACCTTTCCGGAGCTGTTGATGCGACGTCATCTTCTATTGAACAGCTCTCCGCGACTATAAAAGAAGTTGCACAGAATGCCGATAATCTTTCAATTGCAACGGAGGAGACGCTTTCTGCCATAGAGGAAATGAGGTCTTCCGTGAAAGATGTTGAGATAAACGCTAAAGAATCGTCAATGCTGTCAGAGAAGGTCATGACTGATGCATCGACATTCGGGATGGGCTCTATAGAAAAAACTATAGAAGGGATGAAGAATATAAAAGCTTCTGTTGAGAAAACAAACGATTTTGTCAAGAAGCTCGGCGGCAGGTCGGAGGAGATAGGCAAGATACTCAATGTGATAGATGATATTACTGACCAGACAACCCTTCTGGCCCTGAATGCCGCTATACTCGCAGCGCAGGCAGGAGAACATGGAAAAGGGTTTTCAGTTGTTGCTGAGGAGATTAAAGACCTTGCAGAGAGGACAGCGTTCTCAACGCAGGAGATAGGCTCTCTCATTCAGTCTGTTCAGCAGGAAGTAAAAGGCACTGTTCAGGCGATGGGGGAGGGGCTCAAATCAGTTGATGATGGACTGAAACTCTCAAAAGAGGCGTCGGATTCATTAAAGAAGATTCTGGACAGCTCTAAGAAGTCTTCCGAGATGGCGTTCTCCATAGATCGTTCCACAGGTGAACAGGCAAAGGCGATAAGGCTTGTCTCAGAAGCGATGGAGCGCATCAAGAACATGACAGGCATGATTGCCAAGGCAACATCAGAGCAGGCGAAGGGGACAACCCTTATTATGGGCGCAACAGAAAAGATGCGGGATATATCTCATCAGGTAAGGTCAGCGACTGATGAACAGGCAGCAACCAGCAAACACATATCAGGGGCAATTGAGGTAGTTTCCGACAAAAGCCAGCAGATTTCAAAGGCAATTTATGAACAAAAGATAGGCTCTAATCAGATGTGGAAATCCGTAGAAAAGATAAAGGATATTCCCAAAAGCAACAGGACTCTCGCATTTAATGTGAATAATTCGCTGAGGGCTCTCCAGAAGGACGCGGAGTTGATGGATAAGGAAATAGGCAGGTTCAAGTTATATGAAGAAAAAGACATTTTAAAATTAGGGGTTGTATCTTTACTGTCCCCTGCAGAGACGTTTATGAAGTTTACTCCCTTGACAGAATATCTCAGTAAAAAATTAGGCAGGAGGGTTGAGCCTAAGGTGGCAATAAATTTTGAGGAGGCTATTGATGCTATAGGACAGAATATTACACAAATATGCTATATGGCGCCGCCCGCTTACATAGAGGCTCACAGTAAATACGGTGTTGATGTGATTGTAAAGGCATTAAGAAAAGGGAAGCCTTATAGGCGTGTGGTAATAATCACAAGGTCAGACAGCGGCATTAATTCAATAGGCGAGTTGAAGGGGAGAACATTTGCATTCGCTGACATCTATTCAATTGGTCCGAGGGGGATGCTTTTTGAGGCAGGTATAGAATTAAAAGACCTTTCTTATCACAATTATCTCGGCCAGCACGATGAAGTAGTTCGTGCAGTACTGAAAGGTGATTTTGATGCGGGTGGCATTTCGGAAGACCTTGCCAATAAATTCAAAGATCAGGGCCTAAAGTTCCTGAAGATTTCAGAAGATATGCCTGAATTTGGCATCTGCGTTAATAAGTCAGTGAGCAAAGAGGTGGTCTCTCTCCTTAAATCTGCATTAACTGCCCTGACCGATACGTCTGCTGAAGGCGGGCTTGTCCTTAAATCTATAGTTGAGTCATATACCGGCTTCACCGAGGCAAGGGACGAGGATTATGACGTGATAAAGTCCATGATGTTAAAAATGGGAATGCTGTCATGACGCAAAATTTTTTAAAAGATTGGTTTTGTGACTCAGAGAGCTTGCCATAAAGAGGTGCGGGAATGATAGAGAGGATAAAGAAAAAAAATACCCTTGTAGTGAATTTTACCGTGATGATATTGCTGATCCTTATGGTAGGGCAGGGAATACTTTACGCGTGGCTGATGCTTTACCAGAAAAGCTATCTCAAGGAAAGGCTGGCAAATGAAATTAAAGCAACTGCCGGGCATATCAGGGAAGCGGCTGTCACGACAGGATATGATTCAAAGCAGCTTGATATTTTTCTGGAGGCAATTGTAAGGAGCGGGAATATTGTTTCGGTAAAGATAAGGGACGTTAATGGTAATGTGCTTGCTGCCAAGGCTGTTCAATATGAAGAGGAAGCCGGAGGTATAAATCCATTGTTTATGTTTTATATTCCTGAAACTGACATTATAAAACTTCCGATGAATGGAGGCGGAAAAGATGCCGGCAGCATAGAAGTGATATATAGCGGCCAGTCAGTTAATGGAGTGATGAGGCGGTTTCTTCTAATTCAGCCTTTTATGCAGGTTGTGACTTTTCTCGTCATCATATATGCAATTGTAAAATTTTTTGAGAAAAAGATCGGCAGGCCTGTAAAAAGGATAAATGAAGCGCTTGCAGGGGCAACAGAAGGCGACTTGACTGTAGAGATATCAGGGTTCAAGGATGATGAGTTCGGAAGCATTGCAAACGGATTCAAGTTTCTTATTGACAGACTGGCTTCAACGCTGTATAAATTGCGTTCTATGTCCGAGGATGTTTCTATGGCGATTAACCGGTTACCCCTTGCTTTCAGGAATGTGAATAAGGGGACACAGAAGCAGACAGAATCAAGCAATGATGTGCTTGATTCTATAAAGCATGCCAATGAAGCGCATAAGCAGATAATGGAAGACGCTGGCAAACTGGTGGATTTTTCCAACGAGAATGTAACGTCATTGCTTGAGATGAAGGCAACGGCAGACGAGATAGCCTTAAGCACAGCCAAATTATTTAAGGCCACAGAAGATGCTTACTCTGTGGTTGCCGAGATGTCACAGACTGCCAATGTTATTGCAGAAACTGCAGAAGAGGCATCTTTTGCAGTAGAAGAGACCTCAGCCTCTGTAGATGAGATAAATGCTTCGGTGAGGGAAGTTGAGAGCAATGCAAAAGAGTCGGCGCTTCTGGCGTCAAAAACAATGGCAATACTTGGCGGAGAATGCGTAGATACGGTTTCAGATGCCGTAAACAGTATGAATACGCTGGTAGAAGAGATAAAAAGCTCTTCTGAAATAGTAAGTCGGCTCAGCGGAAGATCAGCGGACATAGAAAAGATAGTAAAGGTCATAAAGGATGTTACGGAGCAGACAAACCTCCTTAGCCTGAATGCCGCTATACTTGCGGCACAGGCAGGCGAATACGGAAAGAGTTTCTCTGTTGTGGCTGACGAGATAAGAGGGCTGAGCGACAGAACTGCCGCTTCAACAAAGGAAATATCCAACATAATAAAAACAATACAGTCCGAAATAGCAGATGCCGTAAAGGCAATGAACAGCAGTATGAACAGGGCTGCCGAAAGCCATAGCCTTGTCTACAAGTCTGGAGAAGATATGGGAAGGGCGATGGAAGTTTCTCAGACTTCTGCCTCAATGGCAGTGGCAATAGAAAGGGCGACGTCAGAACAGGCAAAGGGGCTTAAATATATTGCAGTTGCAGTAGAAAATATCCGCAAGATGATGGAGCATATCGCCAAAGCTACACATGAGCAGCAGAAAGGGACAGCCCACCTGCTTGAAAGCGTGAGCGATGTTAAAGACACTGCGGATATTGTCAAGCACGGCGCCGAGGAAGAGGCAGCGGGGATAAAGGCGGTAACAACGAATCTTGAGCTTGCAGATGAGCGGATAAAGCAGATAGGAAAGGCGACATCAAGTTACCAGAAAGTGAACGATAGCACTGCTGCCGTAATGGAACAGATGAGGGCGATAGGGATGGCTGCAGCAAAAGATGTTGAAGAGGTCTCAATCTCTCTGATGGCGCTTTTTAACGAGATTGAGCTGCTCAAAAAAGAGATGTCGGCATTTAAAGTTAAGAATGCTAAGTGATTTTTGCAATGACATTTTACCAGAGGTGTTATGGAAAAATTTGCTGTTTTTAAAATAGGGAAAGAAGATTTTGGCGTCAACATAAGCAGGGTTGTTGAGATACTGAAATCGCAGAAAATCTATTTTCTTCCTGAACTGCCGGATTTTATTTCAGGCGTTATAAATGTAAGGGGTGAAGTAATCCCTTTGCTGGACCTTAGAAGGCGATTCGGAGTTCATACCAAGACCGGCAAGTGCCGGATAATAGTTGTCCGCTGTGAGGATGAGAAGATAGGGCTTTTGGTTGATGAAATAGATAAAATAGTCCCTTTTAGCCCTGAGGAGATAAGCGCGCCACCGGCAATGTTTAAGGGTTTGAAGACGGAATATCTTACGGGCCTTGGCAAAAAAGAAGACAGGATAGTAATCCTCCTTAATATTGAACGGCTTCTTACTTCAGAGGAAAAAATAGTGCTCAGAGAATCCACGGATCTCATAGACCCAAATCCCGATTTAGAAAATTGTCATTGCGAGTGAAACGAAGCAATCTCGCTTTTGACGATAAGATTGCCACGAACCCTTCGGGTTCTCGCAATGACAGACAAAACAAGGCATTGAAAAGTGTCTATATTGGAATTTGGGATAGAGGAGAAAGATGCAGGAACCGGAAAATCTGCTTGATAGCGATGATGTAGTAGAGGTAAGAAGAGAGGCTGTTGAGAGGCTTAAAGGCGTCATCTCCGATGATTCTATCGGATTGCTTCTTAAGGCAATGAAAGATGTCAGCTGGAGGGTGAGAAAGACAGCAGTTGACATCCTGCTTGATGATTATCCAATCGAGGCGTATATCAACGGCCTGATAGACCTTCTTTATATTGATGATAATGCAGGCGCAAGAAACTCAGCCATAGAAACCCTCATAAAGTTGGATAAAAAAACTACACTTTTTTTAATTGAGGCTTTCAATACTCAGAACAGGGATGTCAGGAAATTTATAATAGATGTGCTCGGCGAGTTCAGAGACAGAAGGTCGCTGCCTCTGATGCTTGAAGCGCTTAAAGACGAGGATGACAATGTCAGGGCGTCCGCTGTTGAACATCTTGGAAAAATAGGAGAACCGGCGGTTGTGAACGCTCTGATAGAAATACTTGAAAGCGGCGACCTGTGGACGTCATATCCTGCCGCAGATGCGCTTGGAAGGATTGGCGACAGGAAGGCTATACCTTCTCTTATTAAAGCCCTTTCTACAAAGACCCTCAGAGAACCGGTTTTAAAGGCGCTCGGCAGGTTTTCCGTGCCTGAAACGCTCAAGAACATAGTCCCTCTTCTTGAAGAATCATCAAAGACCATACAGGAAGAAGCGGTAAGAACGATAAAGAGTTTTTATCACAACGGCGTGAAAGAAGAACTTATTGTCGAAGAAATGAAAAAAATCTCCGGTGACCGCATTATTGATATTCTTGTTGCGCATGCATGGAGCGCTAAGCCGGAGGTGAGGATTTCTGCAATACTGCTGCTCGGGCTTATGAGAGATGAAAGGGCGCTTGCTCCGCTACTGGAGCTTTCACTGGAAGAGGATCTGGCAGAGGACGTAAAGAGGGCGCTTGTCTTTATAGGCAAAGACAAACCTGAGGTCATTCTGCCCTTGTTTGATACAGTCAGCCCCTATCAACAGAGGTTTATATGCGAAGTTGCAGGCGAGCTTGCCTCACCTGTTTTTTATGATATCTTTGAGGGATTGATAAAGGATGATGATGGCCATGTCAGAGCGCTTGCAGCGCTTGGAATCTCCACGACGGGTGATCTAAGGGCGATAGAACTACTAAAAAAACTGCTCTCTGATGAGTACGAAGATGTTCAGGAAGCTGCCGTTTCTGCGTTATCCGGACTTTTCTCCTCGGCGAATCCCGACTTGTCGGGAAAAGCCGGACTTTCGCCGGATGATTTAATCAAGATGATTGGCAGCAGGAATCCTGTCCTGAGGAAAAATGCCATATTAGTGCTTGGCAAGCTCGGCGCGGTTGCGGCAGTGTCTGCACTAGGCTTTGCGCTTAAGGATGACAATATTAAGGTAAGGCACGCTGTTGTCAAGGCATTGTCAATGATAAGATCCGATGAATCTATAAGATACCTGACTCTTGCCCTTACGGATGAAAATGCCGATATAAGAGTTTCCGCGGCATTGAGCTTCGGCTTGATTAAAAGAAAAGGTATCGCAGAGTCGCTTGTTCTTTTGCTTACAGACGCTGATGACGCAGTAAGGGTAGCAGCCGTAAAGGCGCTCGGTGAGTTGGGCGATAAAACTGTTGTTAGACGCCTCATTAAATTGCTTTCAGACCCTAATGGATTTGTTGTAGCTTCCACGATGGAGTCCCTAAGCAGGATAGGCGGCGAAACGTCAAAGAACGAATTAGCAGGGATGCTTTCTTCACACGATAATGAAATCAGGAGAACCGCTATAAAAGCGCTTGCTCCATTTAACGATGTTGAGAATATAATCCTGCCCTATCTTAATGATCCAGATTGGGCAACAAGAATGGCAGCCGTTGAGGTTCTCGGTGCAAGGGTGTCTGCCCGGGGCGGAAGTGTCAGGGTTGAACTTGAAAGATTACTGGATAAAGAGGAAGACTCTGTTGTAAGAAAGGCTGTTGAGGAGTGTCTCGATGTTTGAAAGGGAAGAGATAGTCCCTTTATCAGACGATGTATTCAGACTTCTCAGGGACTTCATAAAAGATTACTGCGGGATGTATTTTGACGATAATTCAAAATACCTTCTGGAGAAAAGGCTTTCCAAAAGAGTAAAGAGCCATCACCTGAAGGATTTCAGGGATTATTACAGGTTGCTGCTGTATGATAGGCGAAGGGATGAAGAACTTTCGTTTATCGTAGATGTCCTTACTGTAAATGAGACTTATTTTTTTAGGGAAATAAGCCAGTTGAAGACTCTGGGCGAAGAGATACTGCCTGAACTCAAAAATGCGAACCGGGAGTCAAAAAAAATAAGGATATGGTCTGCGGGCTGTTCTACCGGAGAGGAGCCTTATACTATCGCAATGCTGGTTCTGGAACAGGGGTCTTTTCTGGGGTGGGATATAGAGATAGTCGGCAGTGATATCAACCAGAGAGTGCTTCAGCATGCAAGAAGGGGGATGTACAGAAAAAATTCATTTAGGACTACGGAGGAGCATTATATGGAAAAGTACTTCACATATGAAAATAATCTCTATAAGATAAACAATAATGTCAGGCAGCTTGTAAATTTCAGCTGCCTTAACCTCCTCGACCCTTTCAAAGTGAAATTTGTCGGGGAGATGGATGTGATATTATGCAGGAATGTGCTGATATATTTTGACTCCGAGGCGAGGAAAAAGGCGATCAGAAGTTTTTATGAAAGACTTAGCTCCGGAGGCTATTTGTTGCTTGGCCATGCAGAGTCATTAATGAATATTTCTACGGCCTTTATGCTTAAGCACTTCAAACATGATATGGTTTATCAAAAACCGCCTAAACTCGCGGTATCAATGTCGCAGGACAGCCTTATGAAAATGGTATGGGGTAATAAAATATAAAACTATGATAATAGAACAGAAGATAAAAGTTCTGATTGTTGATGATTCTGCTTACAGCAGGCAGACGATAAAAAAGATGCTTGAAACAGACTCAAGCATTGAGGTTATAGGCATAGCTTCCGACGGCATAGAGGCTATGGCAAAGACATTGAGACTGAAGCCGGATATGATCACGCTTGATTTTGAAATGCCTGCCATGGACGGATTCAGTTTCCTGAGATGGCTCATGAAAGAAAATCCCATCCCTGTGATAATGGTCAGCGCTTATTCCGACACCAAGACAGTCTTCAAGGCTCTTGAATTGGGCGCTGTTGATTTTATTGCAAAGCCGACAAAGAAGGCATCCGTAGCGCTGCACAGCATAGAAAAGGATCTTCTTATAAAGGTAAAGGGTATAAGAAGCCTCAGGATGGATAAGTTAAGTAAAAATCTCAGACTGTTGCGCGGCGATGTTGGGCTTGCAGCCCGGGCTGAATCGGCAATAGGCGGTATTGAAGTTGTGGCAATAGGTTCATCAACGGGCGGCCCGGCGGCGCTCCAGATAATCCTTACGAGGCTGCCGCATAATTTTCCCGCTTCGGTAATTATAAGCCAGCATATGCCAAGGGGGTTTACCGGGCCTCTGGCTGAAAGGCTTAACCAGCTTGCAGAGATTAAAATAAGTGAAGCGAAAGATGGTGATTTTATTGAACCAGGTAAGGTCTTAATATGCCCTGGCGGTTATCATATGACGCTTAAAAAAAAGAGGCATGAATATTATGTGAAGTTAAAAGAAGCGGCTCAGGAAGATAATTATGTGCCTTCGGTTGATGTGATGATGTCATCTGCCGCAGAACATTACGGGACCAAGGCGATGGGTGTTGTTCTTACAGGTATGGGGAGTGACGGGAAAAAGGGGATGCTGGAAATTAAATCCAAGGGCGGGTATACTATAGCTGAATCAGAGGAGACGGCCGTGGTTTTTGGAATGCCTGCTGAAGTCATAAGCGCAGGAGCAGCGGAGAAAGTGCTTCCGCTTTCTGAAATACCGGTGGCATTAATAAATATAGTTAATAGAGGGCAAATTGATGGAAAGAGAAACAAGTATCGGGAAGAAGGCTGATGAGTTTCTCCAGATGTTCAAAAAGGGAGAAGAGTTTACTCAGGATCTTCTTAAAGAAAATGAGAGGTTGAGGTTTAAGCTGGCCCAGCTTGAAGAGGCTGTTGAGCGTTCAGGCGATGAGGCGAAGATAAGGCTTTATGAAGAGCGGATAAAGATTACGGAAGATGAACTGAATTCCCTTAAGGAAAGATTCAGGCAGGTTGAGGAAGAAAATAAGGATTTTGCGGCAAAGTATGTTGAAGTTGAAGATGAGAATAACAACCTTGCTAACCTCTATGTTGCAAGCTACCAGTTGCATTCAACTTTGGATTTCAATGAAGTTCTGAGAATAGTCCTTGAAATAGTGATAAACCTCATAGGCGCCGAGAAATTTGCGGTGCTCCTTATAGAAGAAAAAACAAACGAGCTTATCCCTGTCGGGACCGAGGGCATATCCATCGCTGATGTCCCCAAGGTAAAATTCGGCGAAGGCATCGTAGGGACTGCCGCAAAAGAAGGCGAGAGCTATTTTTCTGAGAATATGCATAATAACAGAGGCAGTATCTCTGCCGAAAACCCCATAGTCTGTATCCCTTTAAAAATTAAAGAGCATGTGATAGGCGTTATTGCCATATATTCGCTTCTTATTCAGAAGGAGAAATTTTCAAATGTTGACTATGAGCTTTTTAATCTGCTTGCAGGGCATGCCGCCACTGCTATTTTTTCTTCAAGACTGTACACTCAGTCAGAGAGGAAACTGACCACAATACAGAGTTTCCTTGACATGCTGAAAGAAAAACCGAGGAGGTAGCGGACAAGATGCCGAATATTCTTGTGGTAGAAGATTCTCCGACGATGAGACAGCTCATCGGTTTTGCTATGAAAAGGATAGCAGGCTCAAAGGTGATTGAAGCAACAGACGGCGTTGATGCATTGAAAAAATTATCTTCCGAGAAGGTGGATATCATACTTGCAGACATAAACATGCCTGTTATGGACGGCTTAAAACTCGTCAGCCTTGTAAGGGGAAGCCCTATTTATAAGGACATACCCGTAATAATGATAACGACAGAAGGCGCAGAAGAGGACAGGAAAAGGGCCCTTGCCATCGGAGCTAACGCGTATCTTCCGAAACCGATACAAACGCAGGAACTGATAAAACTTGTCAACGGTTTTATCGGCAAATGATTCGTCTGCGACCCATAGTCTGCGGCTCGTAGAGCGTATATGGTGCCGGAGGCCGGATTTGAACCGGCACGCCCTTTGGGGACGAGGGATTTTAAGTCCCTTGCGTCTACCAATTCCGCCACTCCGGCAAAATTAAAAAACTATTAGTCCCCGGCCAGTAAGAATAAAAAATCTGCTTTTTATATTGATTCCTGCCGATAACCAATGTAGATAAGATACTAAAAAAGAGCATTGAAGTGCAACTTAAACCTTGATAATTTTCCCCTCATCCATGAGGAGCATGCAATCACCGAGCCTTCCGGCCTGCAGCATATCATGGGTGGCAATGATGGTTTTGGATCTGCCTTCCTTTTTCATATTTAAGATTATATTCTCCACAATTTCCGTATTTTCATTATCGATTGACGCTGTAGGCTCATCAAGAAAAAGCATCTCAGGCTCTATGGCCATTGCCCTTGCAATCCCGAGCCTCTGGATTTCACCGCTTGAAAGCGTAAGGGCATTGTGATTTTTTTTGTGAATGAGTCCTACAAATTTTAATGCATTATTGACCTTTCTTTCTGTCTCTTTGTTTTTCCCTCCCCTTATTTTCAAGCCGTAAGCTGCATTATTAAAAACTGTAGTATTGAACAAACCAATCCCGGGCAAAACAAGTGTGATTCTTCGCCTTAATAGAATATCCTTGCTGATTATATTATTTCCTGAGAAATAAATGACCTCTCCGTTATCAGGGCTTTCAATAAGGGCGCATATCCTGAGCAGCGTGGATTTACCGCTGCCATTAGATCCCGTTAATACATAGACGCCATTCCTGTCAAAAGAAAATGAGCAGGCGTTCAGGACAGGTTTTCCGTTATAGCTTTTCCGGACACCGGATATATTAAGTCTCAGGCTCATCTGTTTACCGGAAGCGCTCCCTTTCTCTGTACAAAGTGCAGAAGCAAGTTTATGGCCAGTGAGATGGTTAAGAGTATTATTCCAAGAGCTATGGCAAGTTCAAAATTCCCCTTGTCTGTTTCCAGAGCAATGGTTGTTGTCATAACGCGGGTATATCCCGCAATATTTCCTCCGACAATAAGTATTGCGCCGACCTCTGCCATTACCCTACCAAATGCCGCAATCATCCCTGACATTATCCCGTATCTCGCTTCTTTTATTATGGTAACCGAGGTTTGAAGGGATGTTGCGCCCAGTGTCATTGAAGCCTGCTTTATGATAGGATTAACGCTGATAATTGCTGAATGACAGAGTGACACCGCAATGGGAAAAGCGAGGATTGTCTGTGCGATAATCATTGCTGAAGGAGTATAAAGAAGTCCCATAAAACCGATGGGCCCGCTCCTTGACAGCATCATATAAACAAAAAGGCCGACCACAACAGGAGGAAGCCCCATAAGCGTGTTCATAATGCTTATAAATAAGCCCCTTGCCGGGAATTTCTTTAAGCTGATTAGCGCGGATAAGGGTAAGCCTATGATGGATACGATTAGAAGCGCTGTTCCGGATACCCTGAGCGATAAAAATATTATGCCTAACAATTCGGCATCAAGGCCGAATATCAGGGAAAACGCTTTTTTAAACCCCTCTATTATTGATTCCATATTTTACTTTGCATTGGGAATAAACAACTGATTCCTGTGTTTATCCCTGAATGACGCAATGGCATGCTGCCCTTCCTTTGATATAATCCAGTTTATAAACTCCATTGCCTCTTTGTATTTTACATGTTTATGCCTTTGCGGGTTTACCGCCATAACGCCGTACTGATTAAATAATACGGGATCACCTTCAAGAACAATTACCATTTCGAGCTTGTCTTTATCTTTTGTCGCAAGCCATGTGCCTCTGTCCGTAAGCGTGTATGCGCGCTTTTCATTCGCAATCCTCTGGGTCTTTTCCATTCCCTGCCCGACTTCAAGATACCACTTCTGTAAATGCGTAAGGTGGGCTTCGTCCCCCATACGAGAACCCCATTGGGGATATATATTTGCTTTCTTCCAGAGGGAAAGTTCTTTTGTATGAGTTCCTGAGTTATCGCCGCGAGATACGAAGAAGGCGCTGTTTTCAGCTATCTTTTTGAACACCTCAGAAGCCGATTTCATACCTCTTATCTTTGCAGGGTCGTTTGACGGGCCAATTATGACAAAGTCATTATACATAACATCATGCCGGTTGACGAAATAACCTTCCTCAACAGCCTGCAGTTCCTGCTCCTTAGCATGAACGAATACAACGTCAGCATCGCCCCTCCTGCCTATTTCAATAGCCGCGCCTGTGCCGACCGCGACGACATCAACTTTTATCCCTGTCTTTTTTTCAAAAATCGGCAGGATATGGTCAAACAACCCTGAGTTCTGAGTGCTTGTGGTTGATGCGCAGCGGATTTTTGTCCCTGCAGAGGAATTAAGAGGCGGCAATTGGATAAAGATTATCATAAAAAGTAAAATTAGCTTGAATAACATGTGATGTCTCCAGCGTTCTTTTGGATTTAGTTTGAGAGGAAATTATAATACAATTGGTAATTTTTTAAAAGCAGGGATAAAAGAGATAGAACCTTGACTTGAACTTAAACTCTCAGATAAGATACGTATCCGAGGTAAAAATGAAAGTTGCAATCGGCAGCGACCATGCCGGCGTAGAACTAAAAAGTGAGCTAATTTCCATCCTCAATGAGATGAAGATGGAAGTCCTTGATCTTGGCACAAACGGCCCTCAGTCTGTGGACTATCCTGATTTCGGAGAAAAGGTAGCAAGAAAAGTTTCAGAAGGCAAGGCGGACAGAGGGGTTCTGATATGCGGCACAGGCATCGGCATGTCAATTGTTGCTAATAAGATTCCCAATATAAGGGCGTCTCTCTGCAATGACCTCTTTACCGCAAAAATGAGCAGGATGCACAATGACGCAAACGTGCTTGTGATAGGCGGAAGGATTGTAGGCAAAGACCTTGCGAAAGAGATTGTCAGGGTATGGTTCAGCACGGAATTTGAAGGCGGCAGGCACGCAAATCGCATTACAAAGATAAAACTGATAGAGGGAAGATTTATAAAACATGGACTTTGAAAGGCTCAAACTCTCAGACCCCGATATTTACAGGGCGATTCAGGAAGAGATAGAAAGAGAAAGGGAAAAGATTGTTCTTATCGCATCGGAAAACTATGCGAGTGCTGCTATTCTTGAAGCGCAGGGTTCTGTATTTACCAATAAATATGCCGAAGGATATCCGAATAAGCGCTATTACGGCGGATGTGAATATGCGGATGTTGTTGAGAATCTCGCAATAGAAAGGGCAAAGGAACTCTTCGGAGCCGAGCATGTAAATGTCCAGCCTCATTCCGGAAGCCAGGCAAACATGGCTGTGTATTTTGCGTTTCTTAAACCCGGAGATACCATTCTCGGAATGAACCTTAGCCACGGAGGGCATCTCTCGCACGGCGCATCCGTAAACTTTTCAGGGATGCTTTACAAAAATACATCTTACGGAGTTAATAAAGAAACAGGATACATTGATTATGATGAGGTGCGCAGGCTTGCGGTAAAAAACAAACCGAAGATGATACTTGTCGGCGCAAGCGCTTATTCAAGGACTCTTGATTTTAAAACATTCTCGGAGATTGCAAAAGAGGTTGGCGCATATCTTACGGCAGACATAGCGCATATAGCAGGCCTTGTGGCAGCAGGCCTTCATCCGTCTCCTGTGCCTTATGCTGATTTTGTTACAACAACAACCCACAAGACACTTCGCGGGCCGAGGGGCGGAATGATAATGTGCAGGGCAAAATACGCAAGAGCCATAGACAAGATGATATTCCCGGGAATTCAGGGAGGCCCTCTGATCCATGTGATTGCCGCAAAGGCAGTCGCGCTCAAAGAGGCTCTGAATGACGGTTTCAAAGAGTATCAGAAAAAAGTTATAAAGAATGCAAAAAAACTTGCCGAAGAACTTATAAAAAGGGGATTCAGGATAATATCAGGAGGCACAGACAACCACCTCATGCTTGTTGACCTTGCAAATAAAGGGATAACAGGAAAGGAAGCTGAAGAAGCGTTGGACAAGGCAGGCATCACAGTCAATAAAAATGCAATCCCTTACGATGAACGGCCTCCTGCGATAACAAGCGGTATGAGACTTGGCACGCCGTGTGTTACTACAAGGGGGATGGGTGAAGCGGAAATGACAGATATAGCAGAGATAATAGATGAGGTGTTGAAGAACAACTCTGATGAGGCAAAGATAGGAATGCTCAGGCAGAGGGCCGGGGAGATCTGCAAGGGATTTCCGATATATTAAATTTTAGATACACGATACATGATGCAGGATGCACGATTAAAACTATCAGATTATGAATCGTGTATCTTGTATCATGCATCATGAAATTTTATGAAGTGTCCATTTTGTGTAAATTTAGAAGACAAGGTTATTGACTCGCGAACGAGCAAGGAAGGCGATGCTATACGCAGAAGGCGCGAATGCCTGAAGTGCGGAAAGCGTTTTACCTCTTACGAGCGTGTTGAAGATATAGTCCCCATGGTTGTTAAAAAGGATGGAAGGCGCGAGCCGTTTGACAGGCCGAAGATACTGCGGGGGCTTGAAAAGGCATGTGAAAAAAGGCCTGTCAGCGTGGAATTGCTTGAAGGGATTGTTGATTCAATAGAAAAAAAGCTCATAAACCTTGGCGTGAAGGAAATACAGAGCACATGGGTCGGAGAAGAGGTAATGTCTTCGCTGAGAGAGCTTGATAAGGTTGCGTATGTGAGATTTGCGTCTGTTTACAGGCAGTTTAAGGATATAAGCGAGCTTATGAACGAAGTAAAGACATTGTTTGAACAGAAAGGCAGTAAACAGTGAATAGTGACAGTTTTAAGTGGCAGTGTCTGATTACTGATTACTGAACACTGACACAGACACTGAAAAAGGAGGCTTTTTATGTATGATTGGGGATTAAAGAACCGTCTTTCAAGGATAATTAAATCTGACGGAAGAACTGTCATGCTTGCAGTGGACCATGGATATTTCCTCGGACCCACGACAGGGCTTGAAGATGCGGAAAAAACAATCAAGCCGCTGCTCCCGTATGCTGATGCTCTAATGCCGACAAGAGGGATTGTCCGCACATCAGTTTCTCCAATATCAGAGACGCCGATAGTCTTAAGAGTCTCTGGCGGAAACAGCATTCTTGATGAAGACCTGTCAAACGAAGGGCTGATTGTTTCCATGGAAGATGCGGTAAGGTTAAACGCATCGGCAGTTGCTCTCTCAATATATGTCGGCTCTCCAAATCAGAAAGAGACGCTTCTGAATCTTACAAAGCTTATTGATGAGGGTCATCGTTATGGGATGCCTGTGCTTGCTGTTACGGCAGTTGGAAAGAACATGGTACGTGATGCAAGGTATCTTGCCTTGAGTTGCAGGATAGCCGCTGAACTCGGAGCGCATATTGTAAAGACATATTACTGCGAGGGTTTTGAAAAACTTGTTAAGACATGCCCTGTGCCACTCGTTATGGCAGGAGGGAAAAAACTTCCGGAGTTTGAAGCGCTTGAACTAACCTACAATGCAATCTCCCGCGGAGCAGCAGGCGTTGACATGGGAAGGAATATTTTTCAGTCGGATTCTCCTGTTGCAATGATTCAGGCTGTAAGGGCGATTGTCCATGATAACGCAACGCCAAAGAAGGCTTATGAGCTTTACAAGAGCCTCAAAGCTCGCCTGAAGAGCAAGAAGTCGAAGGTTAAGGGTGTTACTGCGAGCAAGGCAGAACTGAGCAGGCACTAAGCTGTAATTAAAGGAAGGGGTGTCAGCCCCTTCCTACTATAAATTAGCAAACCAATTGCACCTCTCTTTCTGTCAAAACAAATCTATTGCTGTTCTGTATCCCAAATGTGCTACAATATGACATAAAGCAAAGGAGGTTAAACATGGCAAAGACAGCGATGATAAGGACGAGAATAACGCCTGACTTGAAAACAGAGGGGGAAAGGATACTTAAGAAACTGGGATTGACTACGACCGAGGCTATTATTCTCTTTTTTACCCAGATGAAACTACAGAGAGGCTTACCTTTTGAAGTGAAGATACCTAACAGAATAACACTCAAGGCAATGAAGGAAGCCGAAGAAGGAAAAGGACTTAATAGCTATAAGAGCATTGATGTTTTCTTTAAGAAAATGGGTGTATAGTGCTTAAAGTAAAGACCACGAGACAGTTCGAAAAGGATTTCAAACTGATGATTAAACAGGGCAAGGATATGGAAAAACTTAAAGCAATAATGAAAAAACTTGCCGATGAGGAACCGCTTGACCTACGGTATAAAGACCATAAACTGATCGGCAATCTTGAGGGACATAGGGATTGCCATATAGAACCGAACTGGCTGCTTCTTTATAGGATAAATCAAGGCGAAGGGACTATCGTTTTTGTTAGAACTGGAAGCCATAGCGATATATTTGGATAACGATTATTTGGTAATCCCTTTTGCATGAGATAAAGGATTGTGAGAGGAGTTGTTATGCGGGTTGCGATGTATTACAGGAATAATGACGTGCGGGTTGAGGAGATGCCTGTGCCGAAAATCGGAAAGGGCGAGATGCTGGTTAAGGTCATGGCGAGCGGCATCTGCGGCAGCGATGTAATGGAATGGTATAGGCTTAAAAAAGCTCCTCGTGTTCTTGGGCATGAAATCACAGGAGAGGTTGTTGAAGTGAGCGAGGGGGTAAAAAATTATAAAAAAGGCGACAGAGTATTTGTATCCCATCATGTTCCGTGCAACACCTGCCGCTATTGCCTTAGCGGCTATCATACAGCCTGCGAGACCTTGCATAAAACAAATTATGACCCCGGAGGTTTTGCAGAGTATCTCAGAGTGCCTGAGATAAATGTTAAGAGCGGCGTTTATATCCTTCCTGAGAATATGTCTTATGAGGAAGGAACATTCATAGAGCCCTTGGCGTGCATTCTGAGAGGCCAGAGGGTCGCAAACCTGAAAGCCGGACAAAGCGTTCTTGTAATTGGGAGCGGGATTTCAGGGCTTCTTCATATAAATCTGGCAACGGATGCGGGCGCAGAAAGGGCGGAAAAGATTATGGCAACTGATGTTAATGAATACCGCCTTAATGCAGCATTGAAATTCGGCGCGGACAGCGTTATAAATGCCAAAGAGAATGTGCCTGAGCGTGTGCGTAAACTAAATGACGGAAGGCTTGCCGACTGCGTGATTGTGTGCACAGGCGCAACTCCTGCCATTGAGCAGGCTCTTCAGTCTGTTGATAAAGGAGGCACGATTCTGTTTTTTGCAGTCCCTGAACCCGGAATTAATGTCTCTGTGCCCATCAATGATTTTTGGCGTAATGAGATAAAGATGGTGACATCTTACGGAGCAGCTCCTTCTGACCTTGCTTTGGCAATAGAGTTTATAGGCGGCCATAGGGTAAATGTGAAGGATATGATTACGCATCGCTTGGGCATGTCTGAGGCGCAGCTTGGATTCAAGCTCGTTGCTGAGGCAAAGGAGTCCATAAAGGTGATTATTGAGCCGTGGAGATAGTTTGATTTAAATGCAGGAGGGAACAATCTTTTCGCTCATTCTCGGGCTATCGCCCTCCGAGGTTTTGCCCGCTTTTATATCCCGATAGTTACTGTCTGAATTGCGTGCAAAAAAACCGCTCAAAGACAATTCCCTTCTGCATTTCTACGTTCTTCTCTCTGTAGTTAATCAAAAACCAATCTCAGTTCCCTTATCAATGCTGTAGATAAGATATATCTGATAATTTTTTACTGACGGTTGTCGTAATGTGTAATCGGTTTTGTGCCAGAAGAATACCCATGGAGCATCGTCAACAATGATATTCTCAGCTTTTTCATAATACATATCTCTTTCTTTTGCTGTTTGTGCGTGCTGGCCTTTTTCAATAAGAGAATCTACCGCAGGATTTTTATATCTTGACCTGTTCCCTGCCGGGCCGAGGTTTTCCGAGTGGAACAGGGGGAACAAAAAATTTTCAGGGTCAGGGTAGTCCGCAAACCATCCAAGCCAGAACATGTCAGGCTCGCCCTTATTGATTGCATCTTTATATGCGCTCCATTCAAGCTGTTTGATATTTGCCTTAATCCCAACTTCTTTTAGATATGACTGTATCACCTCTGCAGTATCCACAACCTCATTGTCCGCTGTTATATAAAAATTCACTTCAAGCCCATCAGGATAACCCGCAGCCTTTATTAATTCTCCGGCTTTTGACGGATTATATTCATAAGATGCAGGCGCTTTCCATTTTCTCAGAATATCAGGCACTGGCCCTGATGCAATCCGTCCCCTTCCTTCGTAAACAGTCCTTAACATCTTTTCCCTGTCAATTGCATAGTTCATTGCCTTTCTGAGAACAGGATTATCAAAAGGCTTTTTTGAACAGTTAAGCCCGAGGTAATAGGTGTTTGTTCCATTGATGGATGACATTAAATCAGATAACTTGCTGTCTTTTTTAAATCTGGAAAATGACGATGCGGGAATGGTTATCACATCAAGATTGCCGATTTCAAATTCCGTTATTGTTGTAAGGTCTTCGGGGATTATCTTATAGGCGATACCTTTGATTTTTGGAAGGCTGTCAAAATAATCGGTTCTTGCCTCAAACAGAAGTTCTCTGTTTGGAAACCAATGTTTGAGGATAAACGGCCCTGTCCCCATAGGGTGGGAGGAAAAGTCCACTCCCCATTTTTCCACTTCTTCCTCAGGGACTACATAAGCAGCAGTCATCGCAAGGAGGTTCAGGAATGGAGAAAAGGGTTTATCAAGGGTTATCTCAAGCATGTAATCGGTTACCGCCTTTATGCCTGAAACCTCTTTTGCTTTACCATTCATAAACTCTCTTGCGCCTTTTATCTTGTCAAAGACCCAGGTGTTAGGAGACCTCGTTTTTGGATTAAGAACCCTTTCAAATGAATATTTGAAGTCTCCCGCTGTTGCTTCTCTGCCGTTGGAGAATATCACGCCTTTTTTTAATTCAAATCTGTAAACAAGCCCGTTTTCTGATATTTTCCACTTTGATGCTATGTCGGGAATGATGTCAAGATTCTTGTTCATCCTGACTAGCCCGTTGAAGAGTTTGGCTGAGAGAGAGCCTCCTGTGACATCCACAATAAGCGCAGGGTCAAGTGTTGTCGGGTTTGTATTAAGCCGGTAATAGATATAGCCGGAAAGGCGGTTCTGAGGCGAGCATGCAAGCAGAAAGGCTAAGAGAATGTGAAAGAAAAGTATCCGTCTCAATCCGAATCTTTCTCCTCTTTTTTTTCTTCCTCAGCTTTTTCTCCCGGAATTTTATATTCCTCAAACACCCATTTGCCAAGGTCAAGGAGCTTGCATCTTTCAGAACAGAACGGCCTGTTTGGATTTTCTTCCCATGTTGTTGTCTTTTTACACATAGGGCATTTAATTTTCATAGTATATTTTAACTCTTTTTCTGTTTTTTAGCTTTCAAATATCCGGTGATTTCTGCTAAAATTAACCCTCAAGAACAAAGTGTCAGTGAATAGCGACAGTGTCAGCTAATAAAAAACTGACACTAAAAACTGGCGCTCACACTAATCTGGAGGGAAGAATGGATTATTTTTTAACCGAAGAACAGGCAATGATACGAGACCTTGCAAGGCAGATTGCGGAAGAAAAGATTGTGCCTGTAAGGAGAGAGCTTGATGAGAAAGAAGAATTCCCGTGGGAGATAATGAAGGTAATTGCTCAGTCAGACCTGTTCGGGCTTTTTATACCGGAAGAATACGGAGGACTCGGAAAGGGCAGCCTTGAGTTGTGCATTGCTGTTGAGGAAATCTCAAGGGCATGCCTTGGCGTTTCGACAACTTATGCCGCAAATGCGCTTGGAGCATATCCAATCCTTCTTTTCGGTTCTGAGGAGCAGAAAAAGAAATATCTACCTGACATAGCTTCAGGTAAAAGGCTTGTTGCATTCGGCCTTACCGAGGCGAATGCGGGAAGCGATGCAGCAGGCATTCAGACAACCGCAAAACTTACGGGAAATGAATATGTGCTTAACGGCACAAAGCAGTGGATAACGAACGGAGGCGAGGCAGAGGTATATACGATAATTGCCTTGACTGACAAGACAAAGGGGCCCAGAGGCGCATCAGCTTTCATTGTGGAAAAAGGAACTCAGGGGTTTACTTTCGGCAAGAAGGAAGAGAAAATGGGAATCAGGGCCTCCTCCACAACCGAGCTGATATTCGAGAATTGCAAAATCCCGAAGGAAAATCTCATAGCAAAAGAAGGCATGGGCTTTGTTGTTGCCATGAAGACTCTGGATAACTCAAGGGGCGGAGTTGGCGCTCAAGGGGTCGGTGTCGCGCAGGGAGCGTTTGATGAGGCTGTGAAGTTTGCAAAGCAGAGAGTTCAGTTCGGGCATCCGATTATAAGTTTTCAGGCGGTTCAGCATATGCTTGCGGATATGGCTACAGACATTGAGGCTGCAAGGGCTCTCGTCTATTCGGTTGCCAGATTCATTGACAGCGGCGCCAAGGAGATAACAAAAGAGTCCGCTATGGCAAAGGTCTTTGCTACGGATGTCGGCATGAGAGTTACGACAAATGCTGTTCAGGTGATGGGCGGCTCAGGTTATATGAGGGAGTATCCGGTTGAGAAGATGATGAGGGATGCAAAGATACTTCAGATATACGAGGGGACCAATCAGATTCAGAGGAATGTCATAGGACAAGCTCTGATGAAGAAGCAGAAATAGGATTAAAATTTAAATTCCGATTTAACCAGTTTGTTATTTTCGTCAAATGTGACCTTTGCAGTAAAATGCTCTCCGGACATGAATGAATATGCAAGTTCCTTCCACAGCACTATTGTCCTGCCGCCTTCTTTTTTTATCTCAGGGTAGGGGTATTTTGCAAAGTAAAGAAAGTTTTTCACGAACTTTGTCTCTTTTGAACGCTCAATCAGAGGGTCTTTATCGTTAAAGGTAAATGTATCCTGCACGTATATCCTCCTTGTGAAGAGGTCGGCAAAACCAACCTTTATCTCATCTCCGGATTTTACTATAAACCACCACTGTAGAAAATCATTCGGCAAAGGGCACATTGTATAGATATTAGCGTCAATTTTTTCCTTAAGAAAATCCTTTGCCGCATTGCGAAGATAATATCTGCCTCCGAAATATGAAAAGAAAAGTATAAATGTAATTGCAGCGATGAGAGCGGCTCTTTTCCTGTTGAACCTGCCGAGGACAACGCATAAAAAAAGGCCTATCGATATATATGGATCTATAATAAAATTGATATCCAGCGAATACGCGTTCCAGTCAAAAGGCGAGAGAACGCGCGTGCCGTACTGATTTGAAAGATCCATAAATATATGAATACCGTAGGCCAAGAAAGACAGAAAATAGTAATAGAAAAACCCCTTTCTGAAGCCGGCTATAACAGCTATAATAAGCGGCACAAGAAAGAGGGCGAGAATCCCGTGTGTTATTCCCCGATGGTATCTGAGGAATATATCCACTCCCCAGAATCTTGTTATGTAGTCAAAGTCCGGTGCGAGAGAAGATATGAGCAGCACCCAGAATGCCACTTTCCGTTTAAATCCAAGCTGCGAGAGAACCGCCCCCGCAAGGGTATGAGTTATAGGATCCATTACAGCGGCTCCATATTCCACTCTTCTATGTCTGTTTTTATATTGCTAATATCTTTCTTCTCGTCCATTGCCTTTTTGACCTTTTTCCAGCCGGCAATATCGCCATAAAGAATGCAGCCGGTAATACTGTTATCTTTTATCACGAGTTTTTTGTATATGTAACTCTCGCCATCTTTTTGCACGATTGATTCGCATTTCTTGTCGGGGTCTATATCTCCAGCCGAAATGAGATTTATCCCTGCTATTTTCAGGATATTTGAGGGTACTGTGCCAGAATAGATTGCGCTGCCTCCAGCCATATTGATTCCCGCAATTTTCCCCTGTTCCTCCGCTGCGGGCCATATCCCGTAGCATATCCCTTTGTGTTCTGCGATATCACCGGCAGCGTATATATCCTTAATCTCCGTTTCAAGCCGTTCATTTACAGGAAGTCCTTTGGCGCATTTAATACCGAGCTTATTCGCCAGCTCTATATTCGGCCTGACACCCGCGGATATCAGCACCATATCACAGTCAATGATTGTGCCGTCTTCAAGAGCCACGCTCTTAACCTTATCATCGCCCGCTATCTCGCGTGTTTTTGCGCCGAGGAAAAAGGCAAAGCCCATCTTTTCCATCTGTGTTTTAAGGATATCAGCGCCTTCCTGATCCATCTGCCTCGGAAGCAGTCTCGGGAAGAACTCTACCACAAATATCGAATGCCCTGTTTTTCTAAGACTGTTTCCAGCTTCAAGGCCGAGGACTCCTCCACCAATCAGAACTACTCTATTTGAGTGTTCAGCGTATTTTTTGATTTCGATGGCATCTTTGAGCGTTCTTAGCGTAAACACACCTTTTTTGTAAGAGCCGGGGATTGGAGGGACGAATGAGAGGCCTCCAGCTGCAATGAGAAGAGTGTCATATTTCAGTATATGCCCTGAATGTGTGAGGACCTCTTTTTTGTTTTTATCTATTTCAGAGACAGGCGTGTTAAGCAACAGCTTTATGTTGTTTTTTTTATACCATGCGTCTTTATAGATGACAAGGCTGCTTTCATCCACGTCTCCGCTTATGTATTCCATGAGCCTTATGCGGCTGTAAAACGGATAAGCCTCATCCGAGAGTATGGTTATCTCTCCTTCATGGTCAATCTTTCTTATGTTGATTGCGGCAGCTGTCCCTGCAACGCCGTTGCCGATGATGATGTATTTCATGTTTTTAACCTGCAATTTCCTTGTGGCCTTGCTATATGATGACTGACTTTCTATCTATGTAGTAAATGATAGCAGAAATCAGGCGGGTTGTTTAGTCTAAAAAATTATTTTTTTGTATCAAGCATTATAGTCACAGGGCTGTCATTTGAAACACTCTGTATCAATGCCTTCCAGCCCTTTCAATACCACATGGTCGCCTCAAAATCAGGCGTGGGGACTGTTATGCTTATGTTTCCCCTCCACGGACAGCGCTCAATCTCTTCATTGCCTCTGTAAGCGGTGATAAATAGGCTGAGTTCATCCTCTGCTTTAGCTTTTATGTCTTTGAAGGGTATGGCTATTTCCAGTATGTCCTGCATTGCCGCTTCAGTTATGTCTTTTATCTTTTCCCATTCTCCATTTTTCTTTTCAAAAAGTCCGGGCTGTACTATTCCATCCCTGTATGCCACATTGACTCTGAATGCAAACGGCTTTGCAATATTTATGGAAAATGTTGTATCAGGCGGGAAGTCATTAATTGATGTCTTCGGGTCTATCCTCAAGAACAATGTGCTCTGGTTAAAACCGTAATAAATATGTGATACGAGGCTTTCTGCCCTATGCATGCTGCCGCCTGATTTTCCGACAGCAAGATGAGCACCCTGATACCATTCATAATAGCTTGTGACCAGACCGTCTATTTTTGGATTTATGAATCCTCTTATTATTACTTCAGGGGAGATGGCCCGATTTTCTCTGAGCACAGGGACAAAAAGATTGGGCGGCGTCTCTTTTCCAATTACCTTGTATACCTTCATAAGGTTTAATCTGAAAAGCTCATCAAATTCTTCCTGAGTCTCTGTCTGATGTTCATCGCCATACCACCAGTTCCAGTCGCTGCCCTCCGCGACATATATAGCCTGCCATGCCTCATCAACCGGTTTACAGGGATTAAGTTTTGTAAATGCCTCAAGGTCGGTTCTTGTATCATTCAGATAATCCCATGCGATATTGTCTTCCTCGTGGCCTATCCAGATGCTGTAATTTGCATTTATCCATGAACCGGCATGAAGCTTGCCGAGTTTCTCGCCGGCGTCGTATTTGAGAAACTCTGACACTGTTACAGCCTTTAATAGCTTTTCATTTGAAAGCCGCTCGTAAAGGCAGCGCAGGAAATCATGTCCGTCATTTCTGAAATGCTCCCATGCGTTTTCACCGTCCAGAATTATCGGAACAATGTAGGGCCTGTCGTGAGGAAGCGAGGAACGGATATCCAACAGCCTGTTTATGAGGTCATCCGCTGCATTTTTAGGTTCCCACTCAGAATACACAAACCCTATCAGGTCTGAGAGCTTATGATCCCTGAAGATTATCGAGACGTCAGAAAAACTGTAAGGCCTGTAAAAGCGTGACGGATCTGTTATGCTGCCTGAATAATCTCTCAGCCTTATATCAAGGGAATTTGCCAGTATGCCTTCGTCTGTGGCAACCCATTTTATGCCTTCTGCATTAACAGCCCTTATTACGTCTTCGCTTACAGAGCCTTCCGACGGCCACATGCCCGCGGGTTTGTACCCGAATGTTTTCTCAAAATACCCTGTAGCGTCTTTTATCTGTTTTACCGCATCTTCGGGGTTTGAGAATCTTTTCTGCGGCAGCCTTATATGAGGCATGGCGATTTTTGATAAGTCCGTATCCCATAAGAGCGGCAGGATAGGGTGGTAGAAAGGAGAAGCTGATAATTCTATCTGTCCTTTCGCATTGAGTTCTTTATACTTTGGAATTATTCGTTTCAGAATTTCAAACTGTTTCTCTATCAGAAGTTTTTTTTCATCCTCGGTGTATCCCTTGCCTTTTTTTGCGAGTTCGCTCAGGAAAGGATCTTTCCTCCTGTACATCGGGTCTATCCAGCTGAGGTTAAACAGCACCTGAAGGTCAAGGAAGTCGTGTACGCTGAAATATTTTATTGTCCTTGTCAGTTCTCCCTTTATAAATCGCAGCCCCCGTTTAACAAGCAGTTCGTAGTATCTCGGAAACGGCCTTATCATGTTGTCCCAGTTTGCGAGAAAGAAGTTCTCAAGGATGAATATCTTGTCGGCATCTGTCAGGTCCTGAGGATTTTTCATGGTGAGGCTGAGATAGACGTCAGTTGCATTGTTCTCAGTATAATCCCTTAGCTGTTCAAGCAGAGACGGCACAAGGTTAAAGGTCTGTCTTATTTCCGGAAAATCCTCAAGTATTTCAACCATGTCAAGATAGTCTTTTGTGCCGTGAAGCCGGACCCACGGAAGCCTGTATATCCCCGTGAAAGGGTCCTTGTAATAAGGCTGATGCATGTGCCAAAGGAAGGCAATGTAAAGCGGATTACCTGTCATACTGAAAGATGTATTCGTCAGGTCTTGCTAAGCCGAACTCTTCCCGCGCGTATTTTTCCGCGTAGAACGGGTTTTCTTTCAGGGATTTAATCTGGGTTTTAATGCGGGTGTTTTCTTTTTCAAGCTCAGTTATTGTTTTTTGAAGGCTCAGCTTTTTGTTTGAAAGTTCTCTGTATTTCAACAGCCCTGCATCCCCCAGAAGAAGATTTGTCGCAAGATAGATGAAACTCAGTATTATGAGGATAAAGATGATAAGCCTCTTTTTTTTAATCTCAGATACAACCTGTTTTCTTAAAAGGTTATCCGAACTCATTTCCTAAGATTATAGAAGGTTTCAACGCCTTTGTATATAGCAGAATCAGCAAGTTCTTCTTCAATCCTGAGCAGCCTGTTGTATTTTGCCACCCTCTCGCCTCGCGCAAGTGAGCCTGTCTTGATAAACCCTGTGTTGCATGCAACTGTGAGGTCTGCTATGGTGGTGTCCTCGGTTTCGCCTGACCTGTGAGAGACGACAGCCGTATAGCCGGCTCTCTTTGCCATCTCTATGGCGTCAAGGGTCTCGGTCAGCGTGCCTATCTGGTTAAGCTTGATTAGTATGGAATTGGCTATTCCATCCTTAATCCCGTTTTCAAGGATTTCCGTATTTGTGACAAACACATCGTCTCCAACAAGCTGCACTTTTTTGCCAAGTCTCTTAGTGAGGATTTTCCATCCTGCCCAGTCGTTTTCCGATAAACCGTCCTCGATGGAAAGTATCGGATATTTGGCTGTGAGGTTTTCATAGTATGCAACCATTCTGTCTGATGATACATTTCTGCCTTCAAAATTATATCCCTTGCCTGAAGGGCCTTCGAATTCTGATGCGGCCGCATCAAGCGCTATATAAATATCTTTGCCGGGTTTATAGCCTGACATTTTTATTGCGTCCATTATGAGCATTATAGCCTCTTCATTGCCCTTGAGAACAGGCGCAAAGCCGCCCTCATCTCCGACAGTGGTGTTCAGCCCTTTTTTCTTGAGAATACTTTTCAGATTATGAAACACCTCAACGCCGGCCCTCAGCGCAGAGGCGAAATCATTAAATCCGGCAGGCATTATCATGAACTCCTGAATGTCAAGATTGTTGTCAGCGTGCGCGCCTCCGTTAAGGATGTTCATCATCGGAACAGGAAGTTCCTTCGCGTTGCATCCGCCGATATATCTGTAAAGCGGCATCCCTGCCTCTTCTGCCGATGCCTTGCATACGGCAAGGGATACGCCGAGTATGGCATTTGCGCCAAGCCTGCTTTTATTTTTGGTTCCGTCAATCTCTATAATCAGATTATCTATGTAAGTCTGGTCGCAGGAATCTATGCCTCTAAGCTGAGGCGCTATTCCCCTAAGAACATTTCTAACGGCGTTTGTAACGCCTTTGCCGTGGAATCTTTTGCCGCCGTCTCTGAGTTCAAGCGCTTCTCTTGTGCCTGTTGATGCGCCTGACGGCACTGAGGCGCTGCCGGATACTCCGCTGCTGAGAAACACCTCGACCTCAACTGTCGGATTTCCCCTTGAATCAATTATCTCGCGCGCATGTACGTCCGTTATTAATCCCATAAATGCCTCCCGCCGAAAATTTATTCGCCACGTTTATTTCTTGGGCGGTATATGCACCGCCTCGTTGTGAACGTCTTCCGAAGCTTCCATGATTCCCTCTGATAATGTAGGGTGCGCGTGTATTGTATTTGCAATGTCTCTGACCTTCAGCCCTGCCTTTATTGCAACTGCTCCCTCATGAATAAGGTCGGACGCATGCGGCCCTATGATGTGCATCCCAAGGAGTTTGTCAGTGGCTTCATCCGCAATTACCTTTATGAAACCCGCTATCTCTCCCATGGCATGAGCCTTGCCCAAGCCTCTGAACTGAAAATGGCCTGTTCTTATCTTTAGGCCTTTTTCTTCCGCCTGGTGCTCTCTCAGTCCTACCGATGCAATCTCAGGAGATGTGAATATCGCTGCCGGCACAGTGCCGTAATCCATCTTTTCATTATGCCCCATGATATTTTTAGCCGTGACGATTCCCTGAGTTGAGGCTGTATGCGCAAGAAGCATTCCTCCTGTTACATCGCCTATCGCATAAATATCCGGTACATTTGTCTCCATTTTTTCATTAATCTGTATCTCTCCTCTTTTGCCTTTTTGAATGCCGGTGTTTTCAAGCCCGATGCCGTCAGTGTTAAGCGCCCTTCCGATTGATACGAGAACCTTTTCAGCAATAATCTCCTTGCCGTCCGACATGAAGGCGTGAACGCCGTCTTCCTTTACCTCAACTTTTTCCACCTTAACATTAGTATGAAGTTTTATCTTTTTCTTCTTCAGTTCCTTTTCCAGAAGCCCGGATATTTCCATATCTTCGGTGACAACCGCGCGGGGCATCATCTCCACCATCGTCACATCAGCTCCGAGTTCTTTATAGATGCAGGCAAATTCGCATCCTATAACTCCGGCGCCTATGATAAGCATGGATTTTGGTATCTCTGTCAGGTTTAGCGCATCATCGCTTGAGAGAATTTTTTTCCCGTCAAAGATGAAAGAAGGTATCTGCGCAGGCCGCGAACCTGTTGCTATGATTATTTTGTCTGCTTCAATCTTTTCAGTTGAGCTGTCCTTGCCCCTTACCTCAATCTCCTTCTGCGAGAGCAGGGCGCCTCTGCCTTCTTTTAAAGTTACTCCCCAGCTCTTGAATAAACCTTTGATTCCTTTTACCTGAATGCTTACTACCTTGTTTTTTCTCTCATTGATCTTGTGAAGATTAGGGATAAGTTCACCCCTTAGTTCTATGCCAAATTCTTCAAGGCCTTTTGCTTTGGAATATGCCTCTGCTGATGCGACAAGCGCTTTTGTAGGGATGCAACCTCTGTTAAGGCATGTTCCTCCTACCTCTGTATCTTCTATGACGGTAACCTGCGCTCCTAACTGTGCGGCCTTGAGCGCCGCGACATATCCGCCGGGCCCTGCGCCAAGTATAGCAATTCTCATTTTGCTTCCACTTCAACGTGTTTAGCGTAGTCAGCCGCCTCCATGAGGTCGTCAACCTCCGAAGCGTCATCAATCTCAATGACGGCTATCCAGCCTTTGCCATAGGGCTCCTCATTGATTATCTCCGGAGATTCAGACAGGTCGTCATTAACTTCAATGACAGTGCCGCTCACAGGGCTGATAACGGATGAGGTTGCCTTTGTGGACTCAATTTCCGCGAGTTCGCTGTTTGCTTCAATAGTAGTGTCAGTTTCCGGCAGGTCAATATATACAATGTCTCCCAGCGCGTCCTGTGCATAATCAGTTATGCCGACGGTTGCCTTTTTGCCTGATACCCTGACCCATGTGTGTTCTTTGTGGTATTTAAGATCTTCCGGATACATTTTTCCTCCTCTTTAGGTTTTTGATAGTGTGAATTAATTATCACATGGTTTTGCTATTTGTCAAGAAAGTAATTCACCCCGTTAGAAAAAAATCTTATATTTGGCTTTTCTAACAAGGGTTACATTACTCTGTAATTTCTTCCCTAAACGAAAAATACTGATATAGCTTATCCTTAAATGCCGCAAGTTTCAACAGTTTTTTTGGTGAGGGGTTGGGCATATAAAATCAACTTCAGCCATATGAAGATTGTAGGCTTATAGGTGAGGGGCGGTTTTCTTAATTTTTTTTCACAAGTCTTGTTTTGAGAGTCTCGGACATTTCTTGTGCAAGTTCTGTGTCTATGAAGAGAGATATCATCCGGCAGACCCTTTCGACTGCGGATCTGAGGGACTCTTTATCCTCAGCAAGCTCCAAAGAGTCTAATGCCCGCTTAAGAAAAAGGGGGCTTGCTTTTTCGGTAAGGCGCTCTTTAATGAAAGTCTTTAAATCTTCCTTAACAGTCATCTACTGATCTAATCCTATATCTTTTATTATCTTTAAATAAAGATTGATAACCATAACAACAAATACAGCCGCAACCAGAAATACAATGCCCACAATAACCCTTTGAGACGAATCCGGCAATACAGGGAACAACAGGGTTGTCAGATAGCCTGCCGTAAAAAGCCCTATCATGTAATAGAGAAGTTTCCATGTCTTGCCGACTGTCCCGCCCTGGAGTTTTTTGTTCAAGCTGATTACCTTGAATAACGCATACCCCATTACTCCGATTGCTGTAATAGAAAGTGCATAAAATAGCTCCTTCACATTAACCTCCTGAGCTGTACCTGATACAATTCATAAATATACACATCATATATATCCGCTGTCAAGGCATTGAATTGGCTATTGTCTTGCAGGCGTTAATCCACAGTCTTTGACACACCGGCTTTGGTGCGGACTACAGGAAGTGTTAGGCAGGCCAGCTTTTATAACTTCTTCTCATATATCCGGTATTGCTTGTATAACTTTCCGCCCGTCATCTCAACAATTCTCTGCACAGCAATATTATCCTCAAGTATCCATGAAAACTCAACCCTTTTATATCTGCCTTTTTTTATGCCCTTGAATCCCTCTCTGAAGAGAATTGCGTCCACGCCTTTGTTCCTGTAATCTTTTTTTATGCCGAGGAGCAGCAGCCTTAGGTCTTTTATCTTTTTTGAGTAATACAAGGCCTTCATTATTGTTACAGGGTTGAGCCTGCCGTTCATATGCTTCAGGACGCGGTTGAAATCGGGAAGGAGGCCCAGAAAACCTACCGGATTGCCGTTGTCTTCCGCAATCAGCGTAAGTTCCGGAACAACTATCTGCCTGAGCCTGTTGCCGAGGCAGTCAATCTCATTGTCTGTAAGCGGTATAAAGCCCCAGTTATTTTCCCATGCTGAATTGTAAATCTCTTTGAATGCCTTCATCTCGTCTGAGAATCTTTTCTTATTCACAGGCCGCACAGTGATGCCGCGTTTTTCTGCTATTGCCGCAACCCTGAGAACTTTTTTAGGAAGAGCGTCCTTTACGTCATAGATGTATGCATAAAGGTCTTTTGCCTTATGCATGCCGCAGCTTTCCATTAAATCCGCATAGTAAGGCATGTTGTAAGGAGTCATCAGCATCGGATGTTCCTCAAAATTATTAATGAGGAATCCGCATTCTTCGTTGGTTGAAAAATTCATCGGCCCCCTGATTATCTCCATGCCTTCTCTCTTAAGTTCTTCCGCTGCCCTATCCAGCAGCGCTGATGCAACTCCGGCGTCATTGACGCATTCAAAAAAGCCAAAGAACCCTGCCTTTTCATCGTGAAGCTGAATGTGCCGCCGGTTCACTATTGAGATTATTCTGCCTGCGCATTTCCCGTCTTTTTCAGCGATGAAATATCTGGCCTTTGCGTGATTCAGGAAAGGATTTTTATCTGAGAATTGTTCCTTCAGTTCCTTTATCAGCGGCGGGACATAAAAAGGATTTTCAGAATATAAAGCAAACGGGAATTTTATAAAGGCATCAAGGCACTTGCCGGTTTTGACCTCTATGACCTTTATAGAGTTCAAGATTTGTCTTCAAGTTACTCTATCAGCCCTAAGGCCCTGCCGGTTTTTTCAAAGGCGCTAAGGACGATATCAAGGTGCTCGTCTGTATGGGTTGCCATATAACTTGTTCTTATTAGGGCCTTTCCGTTCGGCACTGCAGGGCTTACCGCAACATTTGCAAACACTCCTTCTTCCTGCATCATCATTGCCATCTTAAACGCCAGTTCATTATCCCCGACTATTACGGGAATAATCGGCGTCTCGCTCGGGCCTGTCTCAAATCCGAGTTCTCTGAGTCCCTTGAGCATCCTGTTTGTATTTTTCCAGAGCCTCGCTCTTCTTTCCGGTTCATTTTCTATGATATCAAGAGCTGCGCTTACGGCAGCTACTGAAGCAGGGGGTGGGCTTGCGCTGAATATCAGAGCGCGCGCAAAGTGTTTTATGTAATGAACTATGTCAGAGTCTCCTGAGATGAATCCTCCTATGGAGGCAAGTGATTTGCTGTAGGTCCCCATGATGAGGTCCACTTCATCTTCAAGACCGAAATGCTCTGCCGTGCCTCTGCCTGTTTTGCCGAGGACTCCAATGCCGTGGGCGTCGTCAACCATCAGCCGCGCATCATACTTTTTTGCGAGTTCCACGATATCAGGGAGTTTTGCTATGTCTCCCTCCATGCTGAATACGCCGTCAACGATGATTAATTTGCCTTTATTTTTATTTTCTTCCAGCACCCTTTTCAGGTCAGCCATGTCGTTGTGCCTGAATTTCTTTACCTCGCCGTAAGAGAGCCTGCAGCCGTCAATTATACTTGCGTGGTCCATCTTATCTATGATTATAATGTCGTCCTTTCCGATGAGGGCGGAGATTACTCCGAGATTGACCTGAAACCCTGTTGAGAAAATAAGCGCGGCGTCTTTGCGCATAAACCGCGCGAGTTTAGCTTCCAGAGCGACATGAATATCCAGAGTTCCGTTCAAAAAACGTGAGCCGGCGCATCCCGAGCCGTATTTTTTCACAGCCTCAATGGCGGCTTCTTTTACCTTTGGATGATTTGTCAGCCCCAGGTAGTTGTTTGAACCCACCATAATCATTTTTCTGCCGCTAATAATGACTTCAGGATCCTGGGCGCTCTCAATGACTCTGAAATAAGGATAAAGCCCGCAAGATATCAATTCCTTTGCCTTTGTAAACTTGAGGCATTTTTCAAAGATATCGGGTGATTTGTTTACAGCCACTGATGGATCCTGTACCAATCCGCTGTCCATTTTATACCTTCCTTTATTCCTACGTTTGGGATGAAGCCCAACTCATTTCTTGATTTTGTTGAATCGCACGTCCAGTAAGAGTGCTGCAATTCTCGTATCTTGTCTTTGTTTATAATATTACCCTGATTGCCAAGTTTTTGTCCAATGCCTGCAATCACCGGCATTAAAGATTTCGGTATTTTTAATCTTACCGGCTTTGATTCAAGAGTAAGAGCTATAGCCTCTGTTATTTCTTCATTTGAATATATCCTGCCGTCGGACAGATAAAAGATTTCGCCTTCCGCTGTTTTGCTTTCTGCGGAAAGAATAGCCCCTCTGACAAGGTCGTCCACATATAACAGCGAATAGTAGCATTCCCCCCAGCTTAGAGAGATGCCTTTTTTCAGGAGTTTGAAAAAGATATAAAAGTCTTTGTCCCTGGGGCCGTATACGGCAGGCGGCCTGATGACAGTCACAGGGATGGCGCTTTTGTGCTTCATAACTATACGTTCACCTTCAAGTTTGCTCCTGCCATAGGCTGAGACAGGCTTTGGTTCGCCCGTTTCTTTAGACGGCGCGCCGTTGCAGCTCGGCCCTGCTGCGGCTAAACTGCTCAGGTAAACAAAGCGTTTGACAGCAGGATTTTTTTCTATCACGGCATTAATAAGATTTTCTGTGCCGAGTGCGTTGGCTGAAAAGAAGTCTTTTTCATTTGCCGCCTTTGTAAGCCCCGCGAGGTGAAAAATATAATCAAAATCAGCGGCTGCATTAAGCAGGGATTCTTTTATCGCGCAGTCTCCGTATATTAATCTGACATTGAGCCCGTCTATCCATTGAAGGTTAGAGGTTCTTCTTACAAGACAGGTAACGCTGTATCCTCTTTTTAAAAGTTCTTCAACAAGGTGGCTTCCGATGAATCCGGTGGCTCCTGTTACAAGGGTCTTCATGTTCATCAATATTGTGAGCAATCACAGCGTTAAGAGTCAAGCTAAAGGCTCATGGATTCCAGTTTTGCTATTCTTTCCTCCATCGGAGGGTGGGTGCTGAAGAGTTTTAACAGTCCTCCTCCGCTTAGAGGGTTGACTATGAACATGTGGGATGTTGCAGGGGTGGCATGCATGGGAATCTGCTGTGATGCCGTGTGAAGCTTTTTCAGGGCGTTTGAAAGGTATCTTGGATTGCCTGCAAGACGTGCGCCGCCTTCATCGGCAACATATTCCCTTGAACGTGAAATTGCCATCTGGATAAGAAGCGCGGCTATCGGGCCCACTATCATCATCACAAGCGCCGCAACAGGGCTGCCTCCTTCTTCGTCATCGCTTCTGTTTCCGAAGATAGCTGCCCACTGCGCCATCTGCGCAAGATAACTAATAGCTCCTGCAATAGTAGCGGCAATTGTGCTTATCAGTATGTCTCTATGCTGGATGTGCGCGAGTTCATGTCCGATTACTCCTGTGAGCTCGTCGCTGCTCAGGATGCGCATAATTCCTGATGTCACGGCAACAGCAGCGTGTTTTGGGTTTCTGCCTGTCGCAAAGGCATTTGGCTGGTCTCCCTCTATCATGTAAACCTTTGGCATTGGCATCTGCGCCTTCCGGCTAAGCCTTCTTACGATGCCGTAGAGTTCAGGGGCATCTGCCTCTGTTACCTGTTTTGCGCCGTACATTCTCAGCACAATCTTATCGCTGAACCAGTAGGCAACGAGGTTCAGCCCCAGCGCAATGATAAGGGCTATGGTCATTCCATTCTTTCCGCCGAATGCGCCACCTGCCCATACAAGAACAAGGGTTAAGGCCACAAGCAGAAACAGTGTCTTTATGTTGTTCATTTAATTCCTCCGTTGTGTAAGTCTCATTTTTAAATATTATATCGCAAGCAGAAGCAGGGCTTCAAGCGCTGCTCTATTCCATGCCTCCATAAGAATGAAGTCCTGAAAGAAGCAGGTTAACGCCGATATAGGTAAAGATTACAACTACGAAACCCACCACTGCGACGATTGCAACTTTTTTGCCTTTCCATCCTCTGAGCAGGCGGCTGTGAAGGAAAAAGGCATAGACGAACCATGTTATCAGCGACCATGTCTCTTTCGGGTCCCAGCCCCAGTATGTTCCCCATGCCTGATCAGCCCATATAGCGCCGAATATCAGTCCTCCGAGCGTGAAGACAGGAAACCCTATAGATATGCTCTTGTATGTAATCTCATCAAGAAAATCTGTAGAAATGTTGATGCCTGAAATCATCTTTTTTAATATATGGCCGTAGCGCCAGATGGCATACAAAAAGGCTGTTAGTGACGCATAACTGGCCACCGCAATAACAGGAGAATGGCTGAGAAGCGTTGCCTTGAGGCCCACTCCGCCGTCCTGTGCAGGCATTGTTCCCATAACCCTGAACATCAGGAAATCAAGGCCCATAGCCATAAGCACGAATATGAATATCCCTGAGTTTAAAGTCCAGAAGAGATAATATTCCTTCTTCAGAATCAGGTATTTTATCAATACAATGCAGATGAAGAATATGAAACCGACAATCCCCATAATGTTTCCCGTGAATGAAGATGCGCGTGCGGCGGTCTCAAGATGCCTCAGTTTTGCCGCATCGTCTGCCTTTATAATCTGAAGCTTAACAAGCTGTATGAATATTAATATTGCCGCTATGCTGATAAGCGAAAGGCCGATTACGGTCAGCGTTGTTTTTAACGCCCCTCCGGAATTGCCTTCTTTCTTTGAGGATATGCGCCTGGCAATGTCTATGTTCTGCTTTATGTCCACCGCTATGACAAAGGCAAAGCTGATTATCCACAGCATAATTGTATCCGGACTCTGGGAGATAAGCGCAAGCAGTATTGCAAAGACCGAAAATACAACCCAGAAGACATGCCTTTTTTCCTGTCTTTCTGATGTGGCTATGAGATACATCAATCCTGTGCTGAATGAGATTGCAAATGCTGCGTAGGCTATAAAACTCATTATTACATGTACCAAAAGCCAGTTGCTCTGGAGTGCAGGAACCAATGGCGATATATCTTTTGGCATGCCGGATAGTCCGATAAACGCAAGCGCAATTCCTGCCACAGGGGTTATGAATGCTCCGAAAGAGCGGTTTTTGTATTTGAACTCTATTATCAGATACCCGAGTATAAGGCACCAGACAAAGAATACCAGAGATTCATAGAGATTCCTCAGAGGAGCGCTTCGCAGAAGAGACATTACAGCTGAACTCTCAGGCGTCATGGTTGTCCACTGCACATAAGACTCAGACCATCTTGCTGCAATTGCTAATGTCTGGGAGATAAATCCTGTTATCGTAAGCGCTGTTGCTGCTGTGCCTGTCTGAGAATTTCTGAAGGCAAGATATGCGATGTAGATTATCATTGCCAGTATGTAAGCCATTGTGGATATGCCGAATAGTGTGGAACTGTCCATTATTTTCCTCCCTCTACCGATTTGCTCAGAAGGGCAAACATATTATCAATTTTCCTTTCAAAAGCTTCCCTATTTTTATTTGCGGTCATAGCAACGATTATCCTCGTGCTGTTTTTTTCTTCAATAATCCTGAGCCATATTTTTTTATGACTCATAAAGAAAGCGATATATAGGCCTATGCTCATTACAATGCATCCGAGGTAAACAACCCACACTCCGGGGTCGTCTCTGACTTGCAGCCCTGTGTACTGGATTCCCCATAGGTCAACAAACTCCATGATATGTCCTTCAGGCAGTTTCCATGTCTCAGGAGATCTCTTGAGTATCCACCCGCCGTATTTCCTTTTGTTATTTTCATAAAAACTGACTAAGACAGCAGGGTTATTCATCTGTTCTGCATATGTAAAGAGTTTGCCTGTCGATTGGTCAAAGCCGATGGCAGGCGAGAAGTTCTCGATCTTCCCTGTGAGATTTGTGCCGGGGATTCTGAATGAGCCTTCAACTCCGGATTCAATGTCTTCTGTTTTGCCGTCCTTAGGCGTTACTCTGAATTTAAACACGCTGTTTTCCCAGCCTCCTGGGGTAAGCCCATAACTTGACTGATAGAATGTTACGCCTTTGTATTTCAATGGCGTATTAACCTCTATTTCCTGTATTTCCTTTCCGTTTATTTTAACCGGTGCGCCATTCTCCGTGATTGTAATCCAGCTCTTGTAGGTCTTTGGCATATCGCTGTTGCTGTAGAAGTCAGCATTGAAATCATTGCATTTGATGCTGAACCCGAGAGGCCGGATGCCGTATCTCTTCATCTTTAACTTTAGTGATTGTTCCTCCATGCCTAATTCCTGCGCTGCCTTTAAAGTGCTTCCTTCCACTGACTGCAACGCCGCTATAATCTTTTCCATATCTTCTTCTTGAGCAGGAGTCAGATGCCCTGTCTGGGCAAAAGCAACTGAGTATGTCTTGCCCTCGGGAAGGTTTAAAAATCCTTTGAAGCCGAAGAATATTCCTATGATTGCGCCGATTAATATCAGAAGAATGCTCAAGTGTGTTATGTAAACACCGAGCCGTGTGTAGTTGCCTTTTTCTGAGTATAGCTGATACCCGTCAACTTCTTTTGTTTCAAGGAATTTAAACCCAGCTTTTTTTATGGCAAATCCTGCTGCCGCTTTAATCTTTTCAGTTTTGCCTTTAAGGGCTATTTCTTTTTTGCCGAGCTTTTTGAACTGTTCATCAGTCAACGGTTTAACGGGCTCTTTGACGAGTTTCCATATCAGCGGAAGCCTGTCAATGGAACAAACCGTGAGATTTGCGGCAAAAAGCATAAGCAGCGCGACAAACCACCATGAGTGGTACATATCCATAAAGCCCAAGAAATCAAATGCGTTATACAGCGTTGGGGCAAGAGAATCTCCGAAGAGCTTGCCGATGAGTTTTATGTTTTTTTCAGGTGCTGCATTCTGCTCTATGATTGTGCCTATTATTGAGGTAAGGGCGATAAGGGCAAAAATCACAACGGCAAATTTTACCGATGAAAAGATATCCCATATTTTGTCCGTAAGCGTCTGATTCTTATTTTCTTCCACTTAGGTGTTCTCCTCTACGAGCCCGCCTGAGACGGGATGAAATTTAAGTTTTTAAGTATAAAATTGTTTGTCTTAAACAAGCAAGGACTCGCATGGAGGACTCACTTCTTAAAACACATTATCATTTAAGTATGCTTCTAAGAATCATTATGACATTTTCCCTGAGTGCATCGGCGTTATGATTAAAGGGATGGAGATTTGTCATAATATTACCGGCAATGATTAAGGTTGGGGTTTCCTCAATGCCGTACATACCGGTCATGTCCAACGCCTTCTGAACATCTTTTGCCTTATCCCCTGCTCTCAGTCTTTTGCCGAAATCAGCGCCAAGCCCTATTTTTTGTCCTATGTCTTCAAGCACTTTTACATCGCCTATGTTCTTTTTCTCAACAAAGTGGGCGCGGAAAAGGGCTTCCTTTATCTTTTCTCCCTTGCCTGCCTCCTCCGCAAGAAAATACGCCTCTCCGGGTTTTGGAGAACCCTTGCCCCAGTAGATTGGGACGGTCTTCCATTTAATCTTTTTGGGGAAGTTTCCTTTGATAGCAGGGATTGCCCTTTCAAAGGAATAACAACCGTCACAGTAGAAGCTTAGAAACTCTATTACCTCTACTGTTTTGCCGTCAAATTTAAATTGCTGCAACGGTAGCTTGGTATAGACACCTCTTATAAAAATCTCGGCATCTACCCTTAATGGTGAAAACGCTGCTGCTAAAAACGTTAACACTAAAAACATTTTTTTGAACATCTTATCTCTCCTTTGTCTCCCAATTATTTATGTTTTACCTTCTCCAGATAAATCGGATAATTAAAATCAGGACTTGTGCTCTTTGTATGGCATTTTAGACAGACAGACTCCGCCATAGGCTGCATCGGTTTCGAAAAATCCAAAAGGTGCTCTCCTCCGGGTCCGTGACACGCCTCACATTGAACATTTGTCAGCATTGGCGTTTTTTTAGCGTTGTAAAAACCTCCTTTTTCACCAAAGCCTGCAGTATGACACTTTATACACTCAGGGTCTCCTGACTTGCCAACCCGCTCAAGCGAAGAAAAGGCGCCGGCATGCCGTGTCTTCTTCCAGCTCTCAACAAAAGGTTGATGGCACTCTCCGCATTTAGAAGAACCAAGGTAAGACATCTTAGCTAACGGCTTGCTGTCATCCTTTAAAAGCCCGGCAACCCCAGCATCGTACTCCTTTAAAGCCTTGCGGACATTTATATCTTCTTTTATATCTTTGCCAAGGGCCTGCCACTTGTGTTTAGATTCTAAGACCTCTCCACCGCTGTCAAACTGTAGTGTCAGGATACCCAATCTCTCTCCTTTTGGATAACCGCTTACAATAATCGTTCCATTTACCTTGAGAGGCTCTTCAAGGATTTCTCCTGATGAGAGTATTATGACATCCCATCCCTTCAGGTCTTTAATCTCGGAAACAGGCTTATCTGTAAGAAGGATATTCAACTTGCCCTTTTGATAATTCATCGGGTTAACGCTGACATTAACAGCAAAAGCTTCACGCTTTATAGAGATAGACTGTTTATATTGAGGCATATCAGAGATAACAGGGATTTTATTTTTTTTTAAAAGACCGGAAAAGAAGCTGTAAGGGAATTCCTTTTCCATTTTTAAAAAAGCCACTGCATCATATTTCATAATGCTGAAGGCTTTCAGCATTGCTTCTGCCTTGAGCCTTCCCTGAGGGGTATCCTTGTCTATAAAATTCCCGGAATCGATAAGAATATAAGGAGAAAGCATTTTCCGATGTTCGGCAAGATAACCTGCGCGTCTTGCAACACCTCCAAAATCAGTCTTTGGAGAGCAGCCGCATGGTTCAAGCTCGCCATTCACGCCGCCTGTATAGACAATATTGAGTGTTCTTGTTTGTCCATAAGTGACAGTCGGGAATAACATGATTAACGGCATTAGGACATATAAAACAAAAAATATCATATTAATTAACTCCGTGTTTACCCCGTTAAATGTATTCAATTTCTAAGAGGGGTTTATGCAGTTTTTATGTTTATATTAAGTGAAGACTTTGAAGGAATTATGAATTTACACATCCAATCTTCCCCTCATCCAATTGTGCATCATGCATTCTAATATATTGACCGCATCCTGCCTGTTCTTTTGTCTATGATTACAACATCTACGAGGGCATCATTTTTATCCAATATCTCTGCCCTGAAGAACCATCTTCTTTCGGAAATCAGGCCGATTTTTACTTCATCTTTAGAAAAATATTCCTGAAGGATTTTTTTTGCCTCCTCCGCAGTTTTTACCGTTATCTTTGCCCCATACCATTTCCTCTTATAGCCCGGGCAGTAATCGCCGTAAGGAGCTTTTTCCATCCATTCGTGCTGATGAGGTTGAGAAAGTGCCTTGTTTGCGTGTGTTAATACGCTAAGAAATGTCAATAAGAATGTTATTAAAAATAATCTTTTCATAAAAATTAAATTGTGTGAGGGGGCCATGGCCCCCTCACACAATTTCTTACTGCTGTGACATAGGCCACGGATTGCCCATGCCTCTCATTTTTCCCTTTCCCATCATACCACGGCCCATCATGCCTTGTCCTGCAGGTATTTTTATTCCGTGCTTGTTTGCGATATCATGAATCTTTCCCTTGAGGTCTATAACCTCTTTCTGGATTGTGGCGATACGCTTTGTGTCAGGCGTTGGCTTATTATACTCAGCCTGAAGTTCAAGGTTCTTTGTCATTATTTCGTCTCTCAGACTCAATGTCTCCTTCTGGAATTTCTTAACGGTTTCAATATCAGCGCCTGTTACAGTTATGCAGGGACCGGGTCCGTATCCACCCCACATTGCGTAGGCAGCGCCTGTCAGGAACAAGCCGATTACCATTGCCAGACTTATTATCATTGCTCTTTTCATTTTCTTCACCTCCTTTCTCCTTTGATTTGCTGACTACAGAATATCAAAGGATTGTGAAAGGACAGCGAAGGAATTATGAGGAATTGTGAAGGTTATATAACTATCAATCTATTGGAATATACACTGTAAAAACCGTGCCTTTTCCATATTCGCTCCTTACTTCAATTCTTCCGTCATGCGCGTCAACAAGCTCCTTTACAATCGCAAGCCCCAGCCCCAGCCCTCCGGGCAGCGCCCTGAAAAATCTTTCAAAAACAAAGGGAATGTCCTCTTTTTTTATTCCGCGTCCCGTATCAGAGACCTCCATGGATATTTCATTATCTTTTTTGCCTGCTGCTACCTGCACGCTGCCGTTTTTATCCGTTGCCTTGAGCGCGTTGCTCAGAAGGTTTATCACAATCTGGCTGAGTTTGTCGGGGTCAGCATTGATCATCACGTCGCCGCATTGAAATTCAAGAGCAATGCCTTTATCCAAAAAAAGTTTACTAAATCTTTCTATAATGTTTTTTAAAAATTGTTTGAGTTCAATATGTTGTTTCCTTAGCGATAAGGCGCTTGCCTGTGCCTGAGAAAGCTCATCAATCCCGTCAAGAAGATTTTTCAGCCTTCCCGTCTCTTCATATAAAGACTGGAGCTGTCCTTTGTCTGTGGTAATCAGGCCGTCTACCATGCCTTCAAGCTCTCCCCTCATGGCGCTTATCGGAGTCCTCAATTCGTGGGCGATGTTGGAGATGAGTTTTTTCCTGAGCGATTCCTGCACTTCAAGGTTTTTTGCCATAAGGTTAAAAGTCTCTGACAATTTCCCTATTTCATCTTTATCAGAGATTTTAACCCTGCTTTTTAAGTTGCCTTCGCTGACAGCCTTTGCAGCAGAGACGAGCCTCTTAATAGGATTAGTCAACTTTCTTGAGAAGATAATACTGAGGACAATGGCAAGCCCGCCTAATGCAAAAAGAGAAAACAAAAGAAACCTGTTAGAGCGTTTTATGAAAATGCCTTCCTTTCCTGTCCGTAAAAATCTCACTTCAAGTGTTCCGATTTCCTTGCCTTTCAGGAAAAGAGGGTAGGGATGAAATGCATTTTGATTTTCCGATTGAGTAAAATTTGAGACTGACATAACTCTGCGCTTTATTAAAGGCGAAAGGGCGCTGACTGCTTTTTCCGTATCCATTACGATATTGCCTTCCGCGTCTTTAATCTTTATCTCAAGGCCAAGCATCAGCGCCCATACCGCGTCTTCTGCTACCGTGTCTTTTTCCCATTTGGAATGTTTTTCATAAATCCTCTCAATATCCGCCATTACCCAGTAAACCCTGTCTTCAAGCTCGCCTTCAAGATATTCCCTGAAGTCTTTTATCATCAGTTCCCTCAGGACCAAAGCGGATGAAAGCGCAATGATGGAGACTCCTAAAAGAAGGATGAGAAATTTTATCCAGAGGCTCTTAAGCATCTCTCTTCCCTGAAAACCTGTATCCAACGCCGTAAATTGTATGTATAAACGCAGGATTCTTAGGGTCATCCTCTATCTTATGGCGTATGTTCTTTATGTGCGCGTCAATGCTTCTTTCATATCCCTCAAACTGATAGCCGAGGGCGTTATCCACGAGTTCTTCCCTTGTAAAGACCTTTCCCTGAGTTGAAGCAATACTAAAGAGGACTTTAAATTCTGTTGGCGTAAGATTTATGGACAGCCCGTTTTTCTTAACCTCATAACTTTGTTCGTCTATTATCAGGAGGCCGTTATTAAAGCTCATTGGTTCTGAAACAGTCATATCTTTTTTCTGTAGCCGTTTCATGAGCGCTTTGACTCTGTAAACCAATTCTTTCGGGCTGAACGGTTTTACAACATAGTCGTCAGCGCCGAGGGCAAAACCCGCAACCCTTTCTTCCTCGGATGACTTTGAGGTGAGCATAATAACAGGGAAATCGCCAAGCTCCTTTAATTCCTGAATTAATTCCTCGCCGCTTGTGTCCGGAAGCATCAGGTCAAGGATTACGAGCAGGGGTTTCTCTTTTAAAGCGGATTCTATCGCGTCCTTGCCTTTTTCCGCGTGAATTGTTCTAAACCCCGCCTCTTCAAGATAGATCTTCACGACCCTCGCGATTTTTTTGTCGTCTTCTACGATAAGGATAGGGTTTGTCACTGTTTTGTCTCCATATATCTATGCAGTCAGGAGTTTCGGCTTATCCCTTTTCGCGTTCACAATGCAGAAAAAACCAAACGGCGATTTAAAAGGATTTCTTAATTGATGAGGTGTGCCTGGAGAGATGTAAAGCGTATCAAGAAAGTCAATTGCATGAGATTTCCTTCCAACAGTAGCCTTGCCTTTTCCCCTCACGCATATAACAACGTGCTCGTGTTTATGCCTCTCAAAGCTGCTGCATCCGCTGGGTGCTATCTCAAAATACCTGACATGAAACTTAGCTGTCTCTCCCTGATTGCCGATTAATGTCTGCCTTGCAGTATCTGCCCATCCGCCGCTGCTTTGCTTATATTTCTCAACCTTTATCCCCTGCCATCTGAATTTGCCCTTGTGTTTATAAAGAGCGCTCTTGTTTTCTTTAGGCGGTTTTTTCCCTTTCAGAACTGCGCCAGTTCTCCAATCGCAGGATATTGGAGTTTTCCTTGCCATAGTAAAAATAGTTTAACATGTTTTAAAGTTTGATTTTGGGTTCGGAATATTTACCTTGCAAATTGAAAGCGTATCTTTTAAAATACAAGCATGATAAAACGCTTACTGCAAGAGAGGGTTGAAAAATCCTTGCTGAAATATCCCGTTGTTGGCATATTAGGCCCGCGCCAAGTCGGAAAAACAACTCTTGCAAAAATGATTAAGAGCAGGGCAAAAAAGAATGTTATTTATCTTGACTTGGAACTTCCTTCCGATCTGAACAAACTGCAAGATGCCGAGTTATATCTCGGCCAGTTTGCAGATGCGCTCATAATTATTGATGAGATCCAGCGCATGCCTGCGATCTTTCCTTTAATTCGCGCGCTCGTAGACAGGAAAAGAACGGCAGGCAGGTTTCTTATATTGGGGTCTGCATCGCCTGAACTCATAAAGCATTCATCCGAGAGCCTGGCAGGACGCATTATCTATCATGAATTATCTCCTTTTGTATTTCGGGAAATAGACGAAAAGAGGATTCAGCGTCTCTGGCTGAGAGGCGGCTATCCGCAAAGCTATCTGTCCGAAAATGACGAAGAAAGTTTTGCATGGCGGGAAGCCTTTATAAAAACCTACCTTGAAATGGATATCCCCAGGCTTGGAATTCATATCCCTGCTCTGCAGTTAAGAAGATTCTGGACAATGGTTGCACACTCTCACGGGCAGTTATGGAATGCGAGCAAGATAGCAGGCAGTTTGGGGATATCTGCCCCTACTGTGAGAAGCTATTTGGACATTCTTGAAGAAACCTTTATAGTGAGACAGCTACAGCCATTTTACTCCAATACAAAAAAACGGCTTATAAAGTCTCATAGAGTTTATATCAGGGACACGGGGCTGCTCCACGCACTTTTGAATATAATGACTAACGAAGATATGCATAGCCATCCATCTTTGGGCAGTTCATGGGAGGGATTTATCATCGAGCAGATTATAGGAAATCTTCCGGCGAGGCGGCAGATATATTTTTACAGAACAGGCGCAGGCGCAGAAATAGATTTAGTGGTGTTCGATGGCAAAAATAAACCCACGGCTGTCGAGATTAAATATTCTATTAGCCCGAAGCTTGAAAGAGGGTTTTGGAACGCATATGAGGACTTGGCATGCAGAAAGGGATATGTTGTATATCCGGGCGAGGAATCCTATCCGCTAGGTAAAAATGTTTATACATTGCCTGTAAAAAATTTGGTAAAAATTTTTGAATGATTGCTTTAACGCTCCGGAAAACAAGACAACACTTGGCAGGATAAGGCCGCTGAAGGCAGCGTAAGGGTTGGGGAAAAAACCGGTCGCTGTCCCTGTTTATTTTACGACCGGCAGGCTTCAAGAGAAATTGAATGATATGATCACAGCAGTGCCGTGGAGATATTTGTAATATGAAAATGTCCTGGCTGCGGCCTTGAGCTGACATGAAGATCCCTCCCTATCTTGTGAACGAACATTATGACGACCGCTATTTCGATGTTGTCAATGCCATTGAAGAAGCGAAGCACATCTTTTTTCAGGGTACCGGCATCATGGATATTCTTTCTGCCGCAGGGCCGGGGAGGAAAGAATTCAGAATAGGAGAAACAGGTTTCGGCGCAGGCCGTCTGCTCATTGCCCTCATGGATTTTCTGGACAATTGCGGCATCACAGATATAGCGATCACCTACAATTCCGTTGAACTGCATCCAATCACTTCTGAGCGAATTGCGTCCATTCTCGGAGGATTCAGAACAGAGGTTGGCCCGCTTATTGATCTGCTTGTCCGGGCCTACAGCAGTATAGAAATTTCCAGGCCAGGGTGGCACCAGATACAACTCACACGGCCTTTTGGCGTCCTGACCCTGAATCTCTGGATCGGGGAGGCCCTCGAAATGGTCAGTGCACTCACAATTCCCTGTGACACATGGTTTCTGGATGGCCATGGACCAAAGAAAAACCCTGACATCTGGCGGCATGAGCTTCTTATGGCGATTGGAGAAAAAACAAAGGCCAGCGGAACCTGTGCTACCTTTACTGTTGCCGGAGCTGTAAGACGCGGGCTTATTGATGCGGGGTTTTCTGTTGAGCAGCGCCCTGGTTTTGGCGGGAAAAAATCAGTGCTCAAGGGGCTAAAACTGTAGTGCAGGTATTGCCGGGCCCATTGCCACTTTATTTTCGATGCACCTCCTCACGACGCAGTTATCTGAAATTTCAATAAATGAGGCGAACGGGTAGAAAGGGCTATTAAAAAACTGGGATGTGTCCCTAATTATTTTCTACGTCAAAATTACGGACATTTGCGGGGATGCCGATGACGACAACGTCCTTGCCTGCGCTCTCGCAGCAAAGGCAGCGTATCTTGTAACAGGAGATGCTGATTTACTGGCAGTGAAAAACTTTAGGGGCGTCAAAATCATCAGTCCAAGGGACTTTGAAGCGTTGTTTGATTGATTTATGATTTTCCTGCTGTAAAAAATCGGTCGCTGTCCCTATTTATTCTTTATAATTGCTTATTGCGCCATAGTTCTAACATTTTACTTAGTGTCATTTCAGTTTCAGATTTTTCCTTAAAAGTATAATGGCCTTTGCTTATTTTATGCAATTTGCCTTCTTTAACCCATTTTTTGAATAGGGTAGAACTTAAAACTATCTCGGATTCTGTGTCACCCATATGAGCTAATTTCCGTAACTCTTTTGGCGTGATTGAACTATTATAATATTTTGTTTGAATATCGTAAGCAAATTTATACAACTGATCCTCTTCAGCAACTGTGAAGGATTTTGAATCTTTCCCTTCTTCTATGAGAACTCTAACCCAGCGATTCAAAACAATTGCATCATTTTTTTCATAATAAAAAATGGGACCATATATATCGCTTAATATTTCAGCAATCATCGGCGCAGATTCATCATCGATAAAAGTTTTGATGGTACTAACCGGTTGACCACTCCACAAGACTAACGCATAAGCTATTAATGCTTTTTTCTCATTAGGGTAATTGACTCTTATCCTCTGGAATAGTCGCAACTGTACTTTATCCGTAGATCCGCCATAAATACAGAGTCGCCATCTATTAACCCTTCCAGTTTTTTCCAAAGAAACACATGGCGGCTTTTTGCCAGCTTTTATTGAATCTGCAAATATCAGGTTTTTACCTCTTCCAAGTTCATCAACAATACCTATTAAACGTAACGTTTCCATTAGCAAACCATTCATTGTCTTATGGCTACGAGAAAACCATTTATTAGCAAAGTAACCGCATTCAGGAAGACATAAATTGCTAATTATAATTTTATCTGCAAAAATCTCCACTATTATTTCACCATTGTTCTCAAAATATGCTGCATGAGCCACAGAATTTGCTAACCCTTCTTTTAATGCTCTTTCAGGAAAGGGTTTCATACTTATAGCATTCAAGGTTTTTGCCCAGGTTTGTATCTCATCTATAAATTCGTCTTTTAATAAACTGAATAGCCCATATCGAGTTTCATTTTTTAAAGGTTCTTCTCTTTTATCATAAAAAACGACCCTGTATTTAAAATTGCCGAATAAAATTCCACACGTATTTGTGTCTTTTATTTTTATAATATTTAAAATCACGTCGGCATTAATGTCACTATAATCAATTGGCAAATCGTCTCTTTTCTCAAGCAACTTTTTAATAAATATTCCAGTGAGCTCCATATCAATTTTGCCATCCCATACTTGCTTCGAGTAATCTGTTAATCCGGGCAAGCTAATTGTTAATTCCATAATTTCTTCTGGTTTCATTGCCAAAATTGTAGTTCCAGTGCCTTTATATGCAATATGCGCCCATTTAACAACTGCGCCAGGATTGCTTATTTTTATCACAATAATAGAACTACCATTAACAATAAAAGGTTTTATCCCTAAGCAAGCCTGTACTGGATCTAGCGAAGAATTCATGTGTTGAGAAATAACTTCCTCAGTGTGTTTCGCCCATTGTTCATCATGGTTTGCCAACTTTCCATTATCTTCTATTCCAATGACCATCCACGATACGTTGACATCCGTTTTGTTACCTAACGCGCTTATTTTTTCGCCATGCTTTTTGTCCCAGTTCCGTTTTAACTCAATGTTTGGGAACTTATATTCGGTTAAGTTTTCGGCATTTATTTCATCTAACAATTCATCTATAGTTGTAATTGCCATATTTTATTCTGGAGAAAACATAGGGACACTTCCCGTATTTTTACTTCTTATCTGCAACAGTTCCATTCTCCCAAAATCCTGCCAGTATCATAACATTTAAAAAGTCCATAGTTCCATAGCAAGCAAGAGGGGTTGCCACGGGCGACTCTTCGCTAAAGCTTCGAGAAGAACGGCTGTACGTAAGGAAGGTGAATGGGTAAATAGGTGAATGGGAAAGGGGCGAGTGAAAAAACAGGGCAGGACAGAAAAGTTTCTATGCAAACATTAATCGCCCTTTGGGCTGGGGAATGGTGCGATCAAGTTCTTTTGCAGTTTCAATCCACTCTTGAATTACAACCTCTACGTTAGCAAGTGCCTCTTGATACGTTGAACCATCCGCTGCACACCCGGGCAACTCAGGAACCTCGGCAATGAATGCCTTGTCTTCCTCGCTCCAGTAGATTATTACTTCGTGTCTAGCCATTAGATTTTTCTCCTATCCTGTACTTTAATATTATACTACGAACCTGCTTAACCTGATAAGGTTTAGCATTAGAACCTTTGGGCTGCAGATTCAAGATTTCCATAATATTGTCCTTTGTAAAAATATGATGGCTACCCCTAATCCTCATTTCAAATCCAAAATGCCGCAATAAATTGCAAAGACCATCAAAAGGGATATTAGCATCAGACGTTCCTCTTAAGACTTGATCCAAAAGTTTTTCGTATTTGCTCATGCATCCCTATCTTATCGCTCTCCATCCCCAAAAGGCAAGACCACGGAACACGGTAGTGAGGAATGTCTCTCTGTCCTATTCAAACACAATCACGCTCTTAAACGAATCCTTTGCCTCTGCCGTCAATCTGAATGCCTCAGCTGTTTTCTCTATCGGGAATCTGTGCGTAACAAGCTTTTCAGCGCTTACAATCCCGCTTTCTATTATTTCAAGGGCATCTGCCGTGTCTGTAGGCCCGCATGAATAGCTTGTGATTATATTTATATCTTTAAAATAAAGTTCATTCGGGTCAAGTATAAGTTTCTCATCGGGCTTTGCAGGAGTAAAGAATAAGACTTTTCCTCCTGCGCCTGTGCTTCCTATGCCCTGCTTCATCGCTTCAGCGCTGTTTGGCCCCACAATCACGACATCCGCCATTTCTCCGTTAGTTAATTCTTTAAGGGCTTCTATCAAATTATTTTTTGAAACATCAATCACCTCATCAGCGCCGAGTTCCTTTGCCTTTTGAAGCCTGAATTGAACCATGTCAGCGCCTATGATTTTGCCTGCGCCGTATTTCCTTGCAAGCAGGACATTTAACTGTCCCATGAAGCCAAGCCCTATAACAAGGACTGTGTCTCCTCTTCTTATGCCAGCTCTTTTCAGCGCTTTCACAACACATGCAGTCGGCTCTATCAAGGTGCCGTCCTCATAGCTCAGAGTATCAGGAAGGCTCAGAGTATCATTCTCAAGATTAATCCGGGGTATGAGGATGTATTCTGAAATCCCTCCGGGAATTATCTTTGTGTTTTTCCATGTCTCGCACTGGACATAATCCCCGCGCCTGCAGAACCTGCATGTAAAGCACGGCGCATGATGATGCGTGAAAACCCTGTCGCCGGGTTTAAATGAAGTAACGCCTTCGCCGGTTTCCACTATCTCGCCTGTGGGCTCATGCCCGATGACAAGCAGAGCTTTTTTCTCTATATACCACGGCATCACATCGCCGGAGCATATACCGCAGGCATGTGTCCTTATGAGGGCGTCTCCGGGGCCAATTTCAGGGATAGGTATGTCCTCAATTCTAATGTCATTGAAGTTGTAGAGCTTAGCGGCTTTCATATGGAAACAGTTTTCCAATACCTGAGAAACATGTATCAGGGAATAATTGCATATTTTATCCCTTCGCCTTCCATGAGTTTCAAAAACGCCTTTTCAGTGTCAGTCAGGAGATATTTCCCCGAAATCAGTTTTGCCACCGGTATCTGCCGTTTTTTCAGGAGGTTATACGCTTCTTTTACATCAGCAGGCGTGAAATGGAATACTCCCTTTAAGGTTATCTCGTCATAGTGAAGCCTGCTCGTATCATAAGTCACTGTCGTGCCTGTCTTGCATCCTCCGAATAAAATAACTGTTCCGCCCCTTCTGACATAATATACCGCTGACTGCCATACGGCAGGCTGGCCTGTGCACTCAAAGACATAGTCAACGCCTAACCCTCCGGTAAAATTTTCTACCTCAGATTCAATGTTATTGGGTGTTACTGCTGACGCAGCGCCGAGTTTTTTTGCAAGCGCAAGGCGCCTTTTCTCAAAGCCGGAAATTATCACATCAGCGCCCTTATTTTTCAGTAGAAGAAGATGGAGAAGCCCGATGGGCCCCGCGCCTATTATCAATGCCCTGTCGCCTTTTTTTATATTTAAACCCTGCATTCCGTGTATAACGCATGACAGCGGTTCAAGGAATGCGGCCTCTTCAAATGTCAGATTTTCAGGTTTGCGGAATACATTTTGTTTCACGATATGCTCCGGAAGCAGGATATACTCTGCGAATGCTCCGAGGACTTTGGTCTCCATTATATTTTCGCAGATATTAAAAAGCCCTCTTTTGCAGTATCTGCACTTAAGGCAGGGAGCGCTGTGGACTGCCATTATCTCATTGCCTTTTCTGAATTTTTTTACTCCTTTGCCTGTTGCCGCAATTACTCCTGAGAATTCATGTCCGAAGACTCCGGGCATTGGAATTATATGGTGGCCTCTGCTGAAAGCCTTAAGGTCTGTTCCGCAGGTAAGCGCTGCCTTGATTTTTACAAGGATTTCTCCACGGGAAGGCTTTGGAATATTTAACTCACGAAGCTCTATTTTGCGGGGGCTTACGAGGATATTGGCTTTCAAGATTTAAACTCCAGCTTTCCGCCCCAGACCTGTCCTATCACTGCGGCTAATACAAGCAGAGGGATATATGTCATATCAGTATTGGATAATATTCTTGCAAGCAGGACAAACGGTATCGGCAGGTGTATATAAAGAAACCATTTGAATGAAAACTTTTTTGTTTTTCCCCTGAGATAGCCAAAGGGTATGTTTAGCAGAAGCGTGAATAAAAAAATGACTGTAATAAGAAGTAGTCTTGTGCCTGAATACATGCAGAAGAATAACCAAAAAAATGCGTAAAGTCAAATAATCGCCTGTCTGTGATGATTCAGAAGATGTTTGACATATAAAATATCTTCATGATAGACTTTGAGCACTTTCAGAAGATGAAAACCTATCGGAAATCGCAGAAATATTTTAATCAGGCAAAGGCTGTAATTCCAGGCGGCGTGAACAGCCCTGTAAGGGCGTTTAAGGCTGTAGGCGGAAATCCCATCTTCATAGCAAAAGCAAAAGGCTCCAGGATATACGATGTTGACGGCAATTCATACATTGATTATGTGCTTTCGTGGGGGCCGCTCATACTCGGGCATGCGCACCCTAAAGTTGTAAGGGCGCTCAAATCCGCAGCAGAAAAGGGCACGAGTTACGGCGCTCCAACCACTCTTGAAATCGAACTTGCAAACCTTGTTATTAAGGCATATCCGTCAATGGATAAGGTAAGGATGGTGAATTCAGGAACAGAGGCAACGATGAGCGCAATAAGGGTTGCGAGGGGATTTACAAAAAGGGATAAGATAATAAAATTTGAAGGCTGTTATCACGGCCATGCAGACGGCTTGCTTGTTAAGGCAGGTTCAGGCGCAACGACCTTCGGAATCCCTGACAGCCCCGGAGTTCCGAAATCCTATGCTCAGAATACTATAACTCTTCCGTTTAATGATCCAAATGCATTGAGGAAGGTGATTGACAGAGAAAGGAAATCAATAGCCTGCGTGATACTCGAACCTGTTGTTGGTAATATCGGGTGCGTTCTTCCGCGTCCCGGATTTCTCGAGGCGCTGAGAGAGATAACAGAAAAATACGGCATAGTTCTGATATTTGATGAGGTTATGACAGGCTTCAGGGTTGCGTATGGAGGCGCTCAGGAATATTTTAAGATAAAGCCTGACATGACATGTCTTGGCAAGGTGATAGGAGGCGGGCTTCCTGTCGGAGCATACGGAGGCAAAAAAGAGATTATGTCAATGGTGTCGCCGGAGGGCCCTGTTTATCAGGCAGGCACGCTTTCAGGGAATCCGCTTGCCATGACGGCAGGCATTGAAACCCTCAAGATTTTGTCAGGTAAAGGGACATACAAAAAACTAGAAAAACTCTGCGCAATGCTTGAAGAAGGGCTTATTGACGCGGCAAGGAAAGCCGGCGTAAAAACCAGATTTTATAGGGCAGGCACGATGTTCTGCACGTATTTTACTGATAAAGAAGTCTTTGATTACAACACCGCAAAGACATCCGACACCGCAAGGTTTGCAAGATTCTTTACGGGTATGCTTAATAGAGGCGTTAATATTGCGCCTTCGCAGTTTGAGGCAGGTTTTATGTCGCTTGCGCATTCAGAAAAAGATATAGAACAGACAGTAAAGGCAGCTTACGAATCTTTAAGGGAAAGTTAAAATAAGGACGGATTTAAAACTCTCAACTTTCTTCTAACTTTTATGGCAGATAAACCGCTATTCAAGCAGCTCCTTCAGGCAAGCACAGTAGGGCTTAACCTTGTGCTTGCAACATTTGTCGGGCTTGCAATAGGATACGGGCTTGATAAGCTTTTCAATACTTCTCCGTGGTTTACTATAATCTTCTTAATAATCGGGATAATTGCAGGTTTTCGCGAACTCATAAGAATGGCGAGGAAGACATACGATGGAGATGACGGAAATAGTAAGAAAGGTATATAAGCAGTCGGCTTTTACGCTGATACCTTTTGCAATAATCTCTGCCTTGATTGAGTGGAAAAAACTGCCTGTGAGCATTCTGATTGGCGGCATACTTGCCCTTGCAAATCTCAAGGGGCTTGCGTGGGGTATCGGAGGGCTTATAGGTACGGGAGAGCAGGTAAGCGGAAAGCTTGTATTCCTCAGCCTTATAAGGTTTTTTATCCTCTCAATAATTCTGATTATACTTTTATGGCTTAAGGTCATAAATATAGCAGGGATTTTTGTGGGGATTACTACGGTGTTAATTGTGCTTCTTATAGCGGGATTCAAGGCAGCGAAGGATGCCTGAATTCAAGGAGGTCTTTTATGCTTGAGCTTAATTTTTCAAATATGATGGGAGAGGTGATAGGTGAAAAAGGCATTGCTGAGAAACAGATAGAAGGCATAAAGGCAGCAGTATATGACATTGATAAGCGGATAAAAGCAAAAGAAAGGCCGGAGCTTGCATTCATAGGACTTCTTGAACAGGACACGTCAGAGATTAAGAAAATTGCATCCGATGTCAGGAAAAAATTTGAGAACTTCTTAATCCTCGGCATCGGCGGCTCTGCACTTGGCCCGAGGGCGATACTGGAGGCGCTGAGCCCTTTCCACAACCTTGACAAAAAGCCAAGGGTGTTTGTTTATGATAATGCTGATCCAAGGACGCTTCAGCGGATTTTATCACTGGCAGACCTTAAAAAAACAGCGGTTAATGTCATCACAAAGTCAGGAAGCACTGCCGAGACAATGGCCTCCTTCATGATACTCTGGGATAAGATGAACAGCGCTGTTTCTGATTCTTCAAAGAATTTTATTGCGACAACTGACCCTGAAAAAGGCAGCCTGAGAAAGATTGCAGATGAAAAAGGATTTAGGACACTCTCAATTCCGCAGGGTGTTGTAGGAAGATATTCTGTCCTTAGCCCTGTGGGTTTGCTTCTCGCTGAGGTTATAGGCATTGATTCAGGTGAGATGCTTAAAGGCGCAAGGGATATTCACAGTAGATGCTCGGATGCGGAGATATGGAAAAACCCTGCATATCTTTTCGGGACATTGCTTTATCTCATGGAAAGAGAGGAAAAGAGAAACATAAATGTTTTGATTCCTTATGCGGACGGACTGAAACCAACGGCAGAATGGTTCTGCCAGTTATGGGCAGAGAGCCTCGGGAAATCAGGGTCAGGGCTAACGCCGTATCCGTCACTCGGCACAACAGACCAGCATTCCCAGCTTCAGTTATGGATGGAAGGACCGGAAGATAAGGTTGTCATATTCATAAAAATTGATGATTATGGGGTTGATTTTGAAATCCCGAAAGTTTTTAAAAATGTGGAAGGAACGAGCTATCTCGGAGGGCATACGCTCTCAGAGCTTATTAAGGCAGAACAGGAATCAACAGAGCTTGCCCTGTCAAAGATTAAAAGGCCGAATATGACGATAAGCATTCCGAAGATAGATGCTTACCACATGGGGCAGTTATTCCATTTCTTTGAGATGGCGACAGCGTTCACAGGTTTTTTATACGGCGTGAATCCCTTTAACCAGCCCGGTGTTGAGGAGGGCAAGAACTTCACTTACGGCATGATGGGGAAAAAAGGATATGAAGCAAAAAAAGAAGAGGTGGAGAAGGCAAAGGCAAAGAAGATGTGCTGGAAGGTGTGACGATGATCGTAGTCGAAACATATAAGGGCAAGTCAATCACAGAGCATCGGGTTGAGATTGTTGAGAGAAAAGGCATCGGGCATCCTGATTACATGTGCGATTCGATGATGGATGCAATATCAGTGGCATTGTCAAAGGAATATATCAGACAGTTCGGCACAATTCTTCATCACAACATAGACAAAGGCCTGCTTGCCGCGGGCAGGGTTAAGAAATATTTTGGAGGCGGCAGGGTTCTTAAGCCGATGGAGCTTACAATAGGCGACAGGGCGACTTTCAGGGCAGGCAATAAAGAAATACCTGTGGCTGATATTGCAGTTAGCGCTGCTAAGAAATGGATTAAAGATAACATGAGATTTGTTGACCCTGAGAGGCATTTAAAATACCGCATTGTGCTTGCGCCCGGTTCAGAAGAACTTACGGACATTTTTTCAAGAAAAGGAAAAGTGCGGTCCGCAAATGATACATCCGCCGCTGTCGGATATTATCCGTTAAGCCCCACGGAAAAAACTGTTCTTGAGCTTGAACAGTTTCTCAATTCAAAAAAATTCAAACAAAAATATCCGGAGACAGGCGAGGATATAAAGGTGATGGGGCTGAGAAGGGGAAATGTTCTGGATTTAACAGTTGCCATGCCTTTGCTTGCAGATTACATAAAATCGGAGAAAGACTATTTTGAAAGGAAGGATGTTATTCACCGGGAGATGGACAGATTTCTTGAGAGATATGAAGGATTTAAAAAGATAGGCGTTCATTTTAACACACTTGATGAAAAGGGCAGGGGGCTTGGAGGGGTTTATTTAAGCCTTCTTGGAACATCGGCAGAAGATGCAGATTCAGGACAGGTTGGAAGAGGCAATCGCGTGAACGGATTAATCTCTCTGAACAGGCCGTTAGGCACAGAGGCGGCAGCAGGAAAAAATCCTGTGAGCCATGTCGGAAAGATTTACAATGTTCTTGCCCATAAAATCGCTAAAGAGATTTACGAAAAGGCAGAAGGCATAAAAGAGGTGTATGTCCTTCTTTTAAGCAGAATAGGCATGCCCATAGATGAACCGCAGGTTGCGACTGCGCAGGTTTTGCTTGAGGAGGGAAGAAGGATTGGTGAGATAGCAAAGACGGCAGAGGAGATATTTGAGAGAGAGTTTTCAGGGATAAATAAATTCTGCATGGATTTAAGTAGAGGCAAATATCCGGTTTGTTAAATGTCACTTGTTGGCAGGTTTTTCGTCTTTGGGAATGAACAGGATGGCCAGCAGGCCGGGGATTGCAAGGACGCAGACGATGACAAAGAACATCTGGTATCCGACTGCCTCCTGGAGATACCCGCTGATGAATCCCGGCAGCATCATGCCGAGGGCCATGATACCCGTAGAAATAGCGAAGTGGGATGTTTTGTACCTGCCTCGTGCAATGTGCATGAGATACACCATGAATGCCGTGAATCCCAAGCCGTATCCGAACTGTTCCAAGGCAACGAGGACATAGGTAAGCCCAATCGCCGGCTGCGCATAGGCCATATACACATAGAAAATATCCGGGAAGTGGAGTGTAATCGCCATGGGCCAAATACACTTCTTAAGCCCGAACCGGGATATGAGCCATCCGCCGAGGATTCCTCCCGCAACGAGACAGATCATGCCCACCGTGCCGTATGCGAGCCCGACCTGTGAGGTGGAAAGTCCCAGGCCGCCCGCACTTCTGGGGTCCAGTAAAAAAGGCGGGGCTAACTTTAGAAGCATGGCTTCAGCGAAACGGTAAAGCAGTATAAAGGCAATGATCGCACCGATCTTTTCCTGTTTGAAATAAGAACGAAATATTTCAAGAAAAGAAACATCACTCGCAGCGTCACGTGGTGAACGTCTACTGTCTGCTGCGGGAAAGGGAAGCACGAATGTGTGATACAGCGGCGCCAAAACGAATACAAGGCCTGCTGTACTGATAACAACTGTCCAGCTCAATGGAATGCTGCCAGTGAAAGTCTCTATTCTGCCCGCCGTATATACAAGCAGTCCTGAACCGAAGATCATGGCAAGCCTGTAGAAGGTGGCCCTGATACCTACGAACAGAGCTTGCTCCTCCTTGTTGAGCGCTATCATGTAAAACCCATCGGTGGCGATGTCATGAGTGGCAGAAACGAAAGCGCCAACTGCAAAGGCTGAGAGAGAAAGGAAAAAGTATCCCTCTGTGTTCAGCACATACGCTGTAACGAACAGACAGACAGCCATGGCGAACTGCGTGGAGAGAATCCACACTCTCTTCGTTGAGTAGAGGTCCACGAGCGGGCTCCAGAACATCTTGATGACCCACGGCAAATAGAGCCAGCTTGTCCAGAATGCAATGCGGGCATTGTCGATACCCATTTTTTTATAGAGGATAACCGAAACGATGTTGATAATTATGTACGGAAGGCCTTCGGCGAAATAGAGCGTGGGGACGAACACCCAAGGGTTGCGGGAAGTGACTGGTTGTCCTTTCATATTGGAAAGACTACCAAATCAGCAGACAAACATTCCAGAAAAAAATACGGTATGGATACGGGGACAGTCCCGAATCTACGGCTTCGCCCGTAATTCTGGGACTGTCCCATGTCAATGTATGGGGGGTTTATGAGTAGGACGATTAAAATCATCCACCTCAGGCGGACAAGAGCGGGGATGACAAAAGAACCGTAGTTAAAAGCTGAATCTGAAACCTAAATTACCTTCTTAATCCTGTCAACCGTCTCTTTTATCTTCTCCACAGGCACTGTGAGCGCAAATCTCACATATCCTTCTCCGGGCGCTCCAAAACCATTGCCGGGTGTTGCGAGCACACCCGCCTTATTAAGAAGATGAGCAACAAAATCTGAAGAATCAAATCCTGAAGGCACTTTCGCCCAGAGATAGAATGTTGCCTTAGGCTTTATCAGATGGAAGCCGAGGCTCTTTAAGCCGTTATAAAGCGCATCTCTTCTGTCCTGATATGTTTTCCTGATGCCTGAGAGTATGGAATCATCGGTATTGAATGCGGCAATGGCTGCCTCCTGTATAGCCTGAAATACGCCTGAATCAAGATTTGATTTTATCTTTCCGAGTCCTGCAATAACATCCTTATTGCCTGCGGCAAAACCGATTCTCCAGCCGGTCATGTTGTATGTCTTTGAGAGTGAATGAAACTCTATGCCTACATCCCTTGCTCCTTCTATCTCAAGAAAGCTTATCGGCCTTTCATTGTCATAATAAACCTCTGAATACGCCGCATCGTGGCATATTATGATGTTGTATTTTTTTGCAAGGCTTATCGCCTCTTTGTAAAATCCCGCATCTGCTGTTGCAGACGTTGGGTTATTGGGATAGTTTAGGAACATGAGTTTCGCTTTTTTAAATACGCCCTCGGGAATTATTTTGAAATCAGGGAGAAATCCGTTTTCTTCTTTTAACGGCATGATATAGCTCTCGCCTGCCGCAAACAATGTTCCCACAGGATAGACAGGATAGCCCGGAGACGGGACCAGAACAACATCGCCGGGATTTATGAATGCAAGAGGAATGTGTCCTATGCCTTCTTTAGAGCCGATAAGGGATAATACTTCTGTCTTTGGATTTAATGAGACATTGAATCTTTTTTTATACCAACCGGCAACTGCATCTCTGTAAGAAAGCATTCCTTCATAAGAAGGATAGCGGTGATGAGCGGAATTTTCCACCGCCTTCTTCATAGCATCAACTATGTGTTTTGGTGTGGGAATGTCTGGGTCGCCGATGCTCAAGTCTATAAGATCAATGCCTTTTGCGAGAGCGTCCTGCTTCATTTTATCTATTGCCGCAAAGAGATACGGCGGCAGGTGTTTCACTCTGTCGGATAATTGAATGGATATCATTAATTCAAAAACTCCTTCTCGTAGAGTCGAGTCTACGACCTGATTAATTTTTCCTGTTTATTATAAACGATAGAAGTTATGAAGTAAAATTGACATGAACTATGTAAACAATTAAAATTACGAAAGGGCGGATATATGGATAAAGAGCATTGGGAATTATATTTTGATGCTGTAAGGAACAAGAACTGGCAAAAGGCGGTGGACTCGCTTAACGCTATCCTGAAAACTGAGCCCAAAAATCCTCGGGTTCATCTTAAGATCGGAGATGTCTTTCAGAAAAAAGGCGATATCAGCCGGGCCGTGTCAGCCTATCAGCAGTCTGCATGGCTTTTAATGAAAGACGGCTACATGCAAAAGTCACTTGCTGTTTTTAAGGTGATACTCAGGCTTGACCCGAATAATGCTGAAGCAATCAAGAGCGCCAAAGAGCTGATGATGGAGATTGAAGGCGCAAAAGTAAAACCTGCTGAAGAGACTGCCATGACTCTTCCTGAAGTTGAAGAAAGCCCCGCTGAAGAAAGAGAACCTTATTTAACGGAAGGAACAGAGTTTGAGCCGGAGAAAGAAGAGCAGGCTGTTTCAGTTCAGCCTCCTGCTGAAATGGATTTTATTGAACGGACGTCATATTACGGAGAGTCCGTTGAGAGCGCGCCTGTTCCCATTCCTTTTCTGTCATCCCTTCCTGAAGATGAAATAAAACAGATAACAGGGAGGCTTAAAACGCAGTCATTTTTGCCGGGGCAGAAGGTTGTTGAGGAGGGAGATTTCGGTGATTCCATATTCGTCATAATATCAGGCAAGGCAAAGGTTGTCGCTCATATACTCGGCAATGAGATAGAGCTTGCAACCCTGTCTGTTGGTGATGTATTCGGCGAGGTGGCGTTTCTGACCGGAAGGCCGAGAACTGCTTCTGTTATTGCTGATGGTGAGTTTAGGGTAATGGAATTTAACAGGCTTATTATTGAAGAGATATTAGAGAAATACCCTGAAATTATAAAAAAATTAGAGGACTTCTATCAATCCCACCTCGAGGATACCCTCAGCAAGGTAAGAACGAAGATAAAAAAATAGGCGCCCCGATTTTATCGGGACGCCTATTTTGAGAAATAATATTATTTCTTGACTGGTGCTGCTTCTTTCTTTGGCTCAGCTTTCTTCTCTTCAGCCTTCTTTTCAGCTTTCTTTGCTGCTGCGGCTTTCTTTACTGCCTTTGCAGTATTCTTGCCGTCTGCTGTGGTGTACTTTGCTGTTACCTTGTCGCCAGCCTTTACATCTGCGAGTGTCTTGTCATCAACTGCGATAACAACATCACCCTTTTTGCCTTTTACAGTGATTGTCTTTGCAGCTGCGTCAACTGCTGCAACTTCGCCTGTAACCTGCATAACCTTTGCTGCTGCCTTTTTCTCCGCCTTCGGAGCTGCCTCTTTCTTTGCAGGTTCCATCTTCTTCTCTGCTGCAGGAGCGGCCTTCTTCTCCTCTGCTGCGATAGATACTGAAGCAACTGCGAATACAAAGAGTACTGCTACTATAAGAGCTATTATCTTCTTCATGGATTCACCTCCCTTCAATTGAGATATACTGAAGATAGCAAGAAGCAATAACTGTGCCATGCAGGAAAACATTGAAATGACAGGCTGTTTATGGAAAATTTTCTCCTCTATTAAGAATGGTTATCCTTTTTTGGGGAGGCGCTGCTGTCAAGCTTTTCCCACCTGTACCAGAAGGTTTTATAGCTCATTCCGAGCAGTCTTGCCGCCTTTGCGGCAACATTATTGGCCTTAGCCATGGCTTTTTTCAGAAGTTCATTTTCAAGTTCCTCAAAGTTTATTCCTTCATCAGGGACGTCAATGTTTAGAATGCCGTATGGCTGGAATAGCTTTAGTTCGCTCTTTATATCCTTGGGTGTTATCACGTTGGAGTCGCACATCAGGACAGCCTTTTCTATTACAGATTCAAGCTGTCTTATATTGCCGGGCCAGTGGTATTCTGCAAGGGCTTTCATCGCGCTGTTTTCCGAGCCTTTGATTCTCTTGCCGAATTCCTGATTGTATTTCCTGATAAAAAAATCTGTCAATGCAGGGATATCTTCCTTTCTTTCACGCAAAGGCGGAAGCTCAATGGTCACTACTTTGAGCCTGTAGTAGAGGTCTTCCCTGAAGCCGCCTTTTTGCATTTCTTTTTCTATATCCTTATTTGTTGCGGTAATGATTCTGACGTCTACTTTTATCGCATCCCTTCCGCCAAGACGCCTTACTTCTTTTTCCTGAAGAACGCGCAGTATTTTTGACTGGGTTATATGGGGCAGGTCTCCAACCTCGTCAAGAAAAAGTGTGCCGCCTGTAGTTGCTTCAAAAAGTCCTGTCCGCCTTGATGCAGCGCCTGTAAATGCTCCTGCCTCATAGCCGAACAATTCGCTTTCAAGCAGGGTTTCAGGTATTGCAGCGCAGTTGATTGCAGTGAATGGTTTTGTGCGCCGTGGGCTGTTGTAGTGGATTGCCTTTGCGGCAAGCTCCTTGCCTGTTCCGCTCTCGCCGAGTATTAGCACCGTGGCAGCGCTTGAAGATACTTTTTTCATAATCTCCACTGCCTCTGTCATTTTTTTTGAATCGCCTATGATGCCTTCTATTTTGAACTTGTCAAATAAAGCCTTATGAAGCTGCTGATTTTCTTTAAGCAGTTCAGTCCTTTCAAGCGCCCTTTTTACTGTAAGCAGGACGATGTCTTTATCAAGCGGCTTGGTCAGGTAGTCAAAAGCGCCTTTTTTCATAGCCTCAACCGCTGATGAAACAGTCCCGTAGGCGGTCATAATAATCACGGCAGGCGAGATATCGCCTTTTCGCACTTCTCCAAGAAGCTCTACGCCGTCCATACCGCCAAGTTTGAGGTCAGTGAGGATTAAATCAGGGTTAAATTCCCTTGAAATCTTTACGGCATCCTCACCGGAAGACGCCGTACGAGTCTCATAACCGCAGTCTTCGAGTATTGTTTTCAGTATATCTCTCTGAAGAGGCTCGTCGTCAACTACAAGTATGCCCGGCATTTAGTCTCCTTTATATGATATGTGATGCATTTGATATATTCTGCTGGACAGGCAGGTTTATCACGACCGTGCTTCCTTTGCCCTCAATGCTTTGAATACTCACTGTCCCCTGATGTTCCTCAACGACTCTTTTTGTCATTGCAAGCCCGAGCCCAAGCCCGTTCCTCTTTGTAGTATAAAACGGTTCAAAGACCTTTGGTAATTCATCTTCAGGAATTCCTTTCCCTGTATCGCTGATAATGATTGAAAGCATTCCTTCCGCAGGCTCCGTTTTTATAGTCAGAGTGCCTCCATCGGGCATTGCCTGAAATGCATTCAATACGACGTTAAAGACGCATGTTTTTATAAGGTCAGTGTCCATGTTAAGTGATGGAAGGAAATTGCAGTCTTTTATTATCTTTATTTTTTCTGCCTCTGCTTTTGCCCCTATAAGTTCTGTTATTTCTTCAAGCAGTTTGCCGATGCCTGTTCTCAGCAGGTTAAGCCTGAGCGGTTTCCCATAGTCAAGAAACTCCTCTACGAGTTTGTTCAGCCGCTGGATTTCCTGTTTGATGTTTGCTATAAGAGAGTGGAATTTTTCTGCGTCAATATTGCCGTCAGGAGAGAACTTTTCTTTTATATGGTCTACGCTCAGGCTTATAAAATTCAGAGGGTTTCTTATCTCATGGGCTATGCTTCTTGAAAGCTGACCGATGCCTGAAAGGTGTTCTGCCTCGCGCAGTTTTTCCTCCATCTGCCTCTGCTCGCGCAGTTTCTGAACCATAAAATTAAAACTCTGCGTAAGCTCTCCTATCTCATCTTTGCTGTCGGTTACAAGGGTTTGTTCGAGGTCTCCTGCCGCAATCCTGTTTGCGGCGGAGACAACATTGTGTATCGGTTTTGTGTATCTCCATGAAAGGAGCATGGCTAAGCCGATGCCGAGCCCGAAGACCATAAGAGTGCTTATAATCCTTTTTATAATATTGATGCGCAGCGCTTTTGAAAAATCATCAGTATTGATTCTCAGATGAACATATCCGTAATGCTCTTCGCCCGCGATAACAGGCACTATTACATTGTATGTTTTTCCCTCTTCGCGCGATACTGATTCGCCGAGTTCTGCCTTGATAATGAGTTCCTTTCTTTTCTGGCTCAGAGGCTTGCCAATCTTTGTCGGGTTTGAACTCGCTATGATTTCATCGGCATTGCTGATTATTGAGATTTCTTTTACATCTTTTACATTCAGGCTCTGGAGGTATTGCTGGAGCCTCGCCTCATCCGTAGAACCCTGGCTTGTTATCTCTTTAACGCCTATCTGAATTGCCTTTGAAAGTTCAATAATCTGCGCCTCAAATGCCTTATGCAGCGCCTTCTCGGATTGTGAATACAAAACCATAAGAATCGACGTGAGGATAAAGCTCAGGAATATCATCATCAGTATGAGCTTTTTATTCAGAGAAAGGCCGAGAAAAACCTCTTTTAGCATGCATTTAGCTTATCAGGTATGGAAATTGGAAATCAAGCAGTGGTTTGCTTGCTACTTCCTTCCGCAACATGATATATTGCCCTATATATTATTTGAGATTATAATGAGAAATGCATGGGCAAAGAAGAGGCGCTGAAGACAGAACTTATTCAATCAATCATAAATTATGTGAGGAAAAGACATTAACAAAAGCTCTGAAAAAAGGCATATATTCGGTGCAAGGCTTTTGCCTCTTGACAAAGGACATGCCATGAGCGGAAGCGTTTATCCGTTCAGGACTGAAGATAAAAAGACTGTTCTTGAGTATGTGAACAGGATGTTTAAGCGATATAAAAAGAATGAAAATCCAAATGGCACGATAAATGATTTTCTCAGAGATTACGGTGATGTATTCAATATGGCATGGATGAGGATTATAACGGGTTAGTTTTTGGCAAATAATTTATGGGAGGTTTCTCCTGAGAAGATGAAGGTTGTAACGGCAGATGAGATGAGGGAGATTGACAGGATGACCGTAAAGGGTTATGGCATCTCAGGAACTGTCCTTATGGAGAGGGCAGGGCTTGCTGTTGCGGAGAAAATAAGGGAATTATATGAAAGAAGAAAAGTTATTGTGCTTTCAGGAGGAGGCAACAATGGAGGAGACGGCATTGTTGCTGCGAGAAATCTGCATGAATGGGGCTGGAATGTAAAAATCATTCTTCTTTCAAAGGAAAACAAGCTAAGCCCTGACTGTCTGAAGCAATATAAGACTGCAAAAAAAGCAGGTGTGGTAATTGCGTTCAGGGATCATATCACAGGGAAAGACCTGCACAGCGCTCTGGTTGTTGATGCGCTTTTCGGCACGGGTTTAAGCAAAAATATTTCAGGAAAGACGGCTGAGCTAATATCGTTTATTAATGCCTCGGATGCTCCTGTAATTTCTGTTGACATTCCCTCAGGCATTTCATCTGATACCGGTCAGATTATGGGCGATGCAGTGAGGTCGGATTATACCATAACATTTGGACTTCCAAAGAGAGGGCATCTGCTTTACCCCGGAGCTGATTATACGGGAAGACTTTTCATTGAAGATATCGGTTTTCCCGATGAACTGCTTTACGCTGAAAAATTTAAAGCGGAGCTCCTTGAAAAAAGGAATGTGTCTCTGTTAATTCCTGAGAGGCAGAGATATTCGCATAAGGGCGATTATGGCCATGTACTTGTTATTGCAGGCTCGAGAGGCAAGACAGGCGCAGCATTCATGTGCGCAAAGGCATGCCTGAGGGCAGGCGCAGGACTGGTGACAATAGGTATTCCGGAATCATTGCTGGATATTTTCCAGTCAAGGGTTACAGAAGAGATGACGCTACCCTTGCCTGACAGAGGGGATGGAACGCTTTCATCAAAGGCATTGGAGAAGATTCTGCAATTTCTCTCTGAAAAGGCTGATGTGCTTGCAATCGGGCCGGGGATATCTGTTACAGATGATACTAAAAAACTTGTCAGGGAGCTTTTGCTGAAGTCAGCAGCGCCGACAGTTATTGATGCGGATGCCATAAATTCACTTGAAGGCAATAAACAGATTCTAAAAAAAGCGAAGGCGCCGATAATTCTTACGCCTCATGCAGGAGAGATGGCAAGACTCTTGAACGATACAAGATACAAGATGCAGGATGCAAGAACAAATCCCCCTTTACCCCCCTTTGCTAAAGGGGGGCGAGGGGGGATTACTGAGATAATACGGTATATAGAAAAAGACAGAATAAATATAGCAACGAAATTCGCAAAAGAGACAGGGACATATCTTGTTCTTAAAGGTGTGCCGACAGTTATTGCCGAACCTGAAGGCAGAGTGTTCATCAACCCAACAGGCAATTCAGGTATGGCGAGCGCAGGGACAGGGGATGTCCTGGCGGGAATGCTTGCCGGATTTTTAGGACAGGGTTTAAACCCGCTTGAGGCGTCAATCCTTGGAGTTTATATGCATGGGCTTGCCGGAGACATGGCAGCAAAAAGCAAGGGAGAACATTCGCTGATTGCATCCGATATCATAGATTCGATTCCAGAGGCGTTTCAATATCTGCAAGATACAGGATACAAGATACAAGATAAAGACATCATGCATTATGAATCGTGCATCTTGCATCATGAGGGTTATGGAAACGCTTATACATCCTGATATATTCGGAAAACATATAACGGCCTTTTTTACCGGCAAATCTCCGGGCGCTGGCCCTGAAAAAATAGCCGGAGCTGCATCTATTGACAAGCAAAAGATTTATCTGCCGATACAGAAACATACAGACAAGGTGCTTGTGCTGGATTCGGATTTGAGTCCCACAATTGCAGATGCCGTGATAACCGGCAATAAGGGCATTCTGCTTGGAATTCAGGTTGCAGACTGCGTGCCTGTGCTTCTGTATGACGTGAAGAGAAATGTAATCGGGGTTGTTCATGCAGGATGGCGGGGCACGGCAGCTTCAATACTTAAGAAATCAATAGAAGCAATGCGTGAGAGGTTTGCTTCTTTTCCTGATGATATTAAAGTAGCCATAGGCCCGAGCATAAGATGGTGCTGTTACCATGTAGGTTATGAGGTCCTTGAGTCTGTTGCAAAGGCAACAGGCAATGGCGAATATTACATCAACAGAGGCGAGGCATATTGTCTTGACCTTGCAGCAGCTAACAAATATCAGGCGGTATCTGCGGGGATATCTGAAAAAAATATATGGGTATCTGAAGAATGCACATATTGTCATCCTGACAAATACTATTCATACAGGTTTGCAAAGGGGACTACAGGAAGGCAAGGCGGGTTTATAGGGATTATTTAAATGAATAAAAAGGTAATATGGCTATAAAGTTTTTAAGCAGAAATACGGAAGAGACGCAGATGATAGGGTTCAGGCTCGGGAATTTGCTGAGGCCTCATAATGTCGTTTGTCTCTATGGTGAACTCGGCGCGGGCAAGACAGTATTTGTTAAGGGCATCGCGCAGGCGCTGGGTATTTCAGACAGGGATATTACAAGCGCAAGTTTTACGATAATTGCTGAATATGACAGTGACATACCGCTCTATCATATAGACCTTTACAGGCTTGAAGAAGACGCTGATATTGATGAAACAGGAATATGGGATTATATTTACAGCGACGGCATTACTGTCATTGAATGGGCTGAACGCCTCGGAGAAATACAGAATGATTTTATAAGGGTAAAATTTGCTATTATAGATACAGAAGCAAGGGATATTACGATTGAGGGAATAAATGAAAAAGATTGGAATCATATCTAAGGCAGGAAGGACAGAACCGGCAGAGATTTTAAAAGATTTCCTGCCGTGGCTGAATAACAGAGGGCTTGAGGTTTTTCTGGATACTGAAACAGCCTCTTTGCTTAAAATGAAGGGCTCTCCACGTTCTGAGATGCCTTCCCTTGTTGATATGATCGTTGTTCTTGGCGGCGATGGGACAATGCTCAATGTTGCGCGGCTTGTCTGTGAAAGAGGCGTTCCCATACTCGGAGTCAATCTCGGAGGGCTTGGTTTTATCACAGAGGTTCAGAAAGAGGAAATCTGCGATGCGATGGACAAAACACTCTCAGGCGAATATTCAATTGAAGACAGGATGATGCTTACCGCGCACATACACAGGCATGGGGAAAAAATTGCTGAATATACTGTGCTGAATGATGTGGTTATAAATAAAGGCGCCCTTGCAAGGATTATTGACCTTGAAACATATATTAATAAGGCCTATGTAACTATCTTTAAGGCGGACGGGCTTATCGTATCAACTCCGACAGGTTCAACGGCATATTCCTTGTCAGCAGGCGGCCCTGTGCTTTATCCGACGCTTGACTGTATTATCCTTACGCCTATATGCCCGCATACACTGACAAACAGGCCCACCGTACTTCCTGATGACGCGCTTATAGAAATAATGCTTAAATCTGTCAGCGAGGATGTATTCCTCACGCTTGACGGACAGGTTGGATTTTCTCTCAGGAAGGATGACGTTGTGGAAATCAAGAGGTCGCCTTTTAAGACAAGGCTTATTATCCCGTTTGAGAGAGATTACTTTCAGATATTAAGAACAAAGCTTAAATGGGGAGAAAGGTAAAAAATTTAAAATTAATGATGAAAAATATAGCTGAAGATATAAAGACTGTGCTTGAGTTTTATCAGGCAATGGGGATTGAGAGAATCCCGCTTAACACGATACAGGATACAGGATACAAGACTCAGGATAAAAAAAGTCATGCATCATGCATCTTGCATCATGCATCTGCGCTCAATTCACAGCAAAAAAGGGATGCGTTGCAAGCGCTTCGCGATGAGATAGGCGATTGTCAGCGGTGCAAGCTCTCAAAGGGGAGAAAGAACATTGTCTTTGGGGAAGGCAGCGTAGATGCGGAAATAATGTTCATTGGCGAAGGGCCCGGCGAAGACGAGGATCTTCAGGGGCGGCCTTTTGTAGGCAAGGCAGGACAGCTACTTACAAAACTGATAGAGAAGATGGGATTTAAGAGAGAGGATGTCTACATCGGCAATATCGTGAAATGCAGGCCTCCCGGTAACAGAGACCCTGAAGAAGACGAGATTAGCGCCTGTTCTCCATTCATAAAAAAACAGGCGGATATAATCTCTCCGAAGGTTGTAGTCTCGCTTGGCCGCGTATCCACGCAGACGCTTATTGGCGTAAAAATTCCGATAGGCAAGCTGAGAGGAAAATTCTATCAGTTTGAAAATATTCCGCTGATGCCGACATTTCACCCTTCGTATCTCCTGAGAAACCCGAAGGACAAATGGCTTGTATGGGAAGATGCGCAAAAGGTTCTTGAAAAAATCAAGGAATAACCTGTGAAGAAATATGTTTTTGCCATAAGCGGCGCAAGCGGCTCCATAATCGGGATACGGGTACTTAAAGAACTGGTAAAAAATTCTGAGGTGCATCTGCTAATTTCTTCGCAGTCTTTCTCTATAATCAAGGATGAAACCGGAATTGATTTTAGTGGAAAGACAAGTGCGGAGACTGAGAGAAAAATCAGAAAGCATTTCAACTCAAAACAAATCCATTACCACAGCGAATACGACCTTGCCGCTCCTGTTTCAAGCGGTTCATTTAAAACAGACGGGATGCTTGTTGTGCCGTGTTCCATGAAGACGCTTTCAGGCATTGCAAATGGTTATGCAAATAACCTCATAGAGCGGGCTGCTGATGTGACGATAAAAGAGGGAAGAACACTGCTTCTTTCGCCGAGGGAGATGCCGTTTAACGCAATACATCTTGAAAACATGCTCAAGCTCTCAAGAATCGGGGTAAAGATTGCGCCTCCTGTTTTAGCCTTTTATCACAAACCCAAGAAGATTGAGGATATTGTTGATTTCATCGCGGGTAAAATCCTTGACGCTGTCGGAGTGGAGCATGACATTTATAAGAGATGGGGAACTGTTGGCAGCAAGAAATGACGCTTAAAGAACATATCAAGCTGATTATTAAAGCAGAGCACTGGGATCCCTTTCAAGCGCTCGGTATTCATGAAGTAAAAACCGATGGCAAAAAGGCAATAACAGTCCGCGCATTCATTCCTGAAGCTGATAAGGCATGGGTTGTTGATGTCGTCCAAAACAAATCCCATGAAATGGAAAAGACCCACAAGGCAGGCTTTTTTGAGAAGGACTTTGAAAAAAAGAAAGATTTTTTCCAATATAAACTCAAGATAAAAACATCCGATAACCGCATTGCTGAATTTTTTGACCCTTATTCCTTCCTGCCCGTGCTTTCGGATTTTGACCTTCATCTGATAGGCGAGGGAAGCCACTACAAAAAATACGAAAAACTCGGTTCGCATGTTATGGCGGTTAATGGGCTTAAAGGCATTCATTTTGCAGTGTGGGCTCCGAATGCGAAACGGGTCAGCGTTGCGGGTGATTTCAACAACTGGGATGGAAGAAGGCATCAGATGCGCGTCCTTGGCTCATCAGGCGTGTGGGAGATATTTGTGCCGGGGCTTGATGAAGGGGAGATTTATAAGTTTGAGATAAAATCAAAGTCCGGTGAAATATTTCTGAAGGCAGACCCGTATGCGTTTTATTTTGAGGCCAGGCCCAAAAGCGCATCTGTCGTATATGACATAAACAGATACAGATGGAATGACAGCGAATGGCTTGAAATGCGCTCAAGAAAAAACTGGTTTGAATCTCCTGTCTCTGTTTATGAAGTTCACCTCGGCTCCTGGATGCGTGTGCCGGAGGAAGAAAACCGTTTTCTCACTTACAGGGAACTTACAGATAAGCTGATCGGCTATGTAAAGGATATGGGATATACCCACATTGAACTCATGCCTGTAACAGAGCATCCGCTGGACGCTTCGTGGGGTTATCAGACAGTAGGGTATTTTGCTCCGACAAGCAGGCACGGCGCGCCTGAAGACTTTATGTACTTTGTGGATAAATGCCACCGGAACAATATCGGTGTTATCCTTGACTGGGTTCCCGCGCATTTTCCAAAAGATGCGCATGGCCTTGGAAATTTTGACGGCACGGCGCTCTATGAACATGAAGACCCGAGGAAGAGCGAGCACAAAGACTGGGGCACGCTGATATTCAACTACGGGAGAAATGAGGTAAGGAATTTTCTGATATCAAGCGCGCTTTTCTGGCTCGAAAAATATCACATAGATGGTTTGCGTGTTGATGCTGTGGCCTCAATGATTTACCTTGATTATTCAAAAAAAGAAGGTGAATGGGTTCCAAATATATTCGGAGGAAGGGAGAACCTTGAGGCGATAGATTTCCTGAAAAGATTTAACGAAATTGTTCACCGGCAGCATCCCGGCATCCTCACGATTGCAGAGGAATCAACTGCGTGGACAGGCGTATCAAGGCCGACGCATCTCGGCGGGCTCGGTTTCAGTTTCAAATGGAATATGGGATGGATGCATGACATTCTTGAATATTTTTCAAAAGACCCTGTTCACAGGAAACATCACCACAACAATCTTACATTCAGCCTTCTTTATGCCTTTACGGAGAATTTTATGCTTGTCCTTTCCCATGATGAGGTCGTGCACGGGAAGAGTTCAATGCTCGGTAAGATGCCCGGGGATATGTGGCAGAAATTCGCAAACTTGAGACTGCTGTATGGTTTCATGTACGGACATCCGGGCAAGAAGCTGCTTTTTATGGGAGGTGAATTCGGGCAGTGGGATGAATGGGACTTTGACCACAGCCTTGACTGGCACCTTCTTCAGTATGAGCCTCATCAAAAGCTTCAGCATTATATAAGAGACCTGAACAGGCTTTACAGAACAGAGCCGCCTCTCTATGAGGTTGATTTCAGTTATTCAGGGTTTGACTGGATAGATTTTCACGATACGGAGCAGAGCGTAATATCATTTATAAGAAAGGGGAAAGGGGATGAAGATTTTCTTGTGGCTGTGTGTAATTTTACTCCGGCGCCGAGATATAATTACAGAATAGGCGTGTCTGAATCGGGTCTATATATAGAGATTTTAAACAGTGATTCGTCTGAATACGGAGGGAGTAATACAGGAAATGCAGGCGGTGTTTCATCGGAAGATATTTCGTGGAACGGAAAGCCTTATTCTATAAGCATCACACTGCCGCCGCTGGCTGTGGTGGTATTCAAGCCTGACGCTTGGTGATATGATATACATGGAGAACGTATGGCTGAAGAAACAAAAAAACAAAGAATCCTTATAGCCGATGATGATGAAGTAAACCTGAAGCTCATAATTGCAATGCTTAAACACTACAGCTATGCTTTTGAGACAGCAGCAGATGGCGCTGAAGCGTTAGCTAAGGCAAAATCTTTTAAGCCGGACCTGATTTTTCTTGATATTATGATGCCGAAGATGGACGGCTACGAGGTATGCAAAAGGCTGAAGGAAGATGCTGCTACAAAACAGATCCCTGTTGTGATGGTAACAGCCCTTGCAGATAAGGAATCCAGGGTTAAAGGGCTCGGGATGGGAGCCAATGACTTTCTTTCAAAGCCTATTGATATCTCCGAGCTTACAATCAGAACAAAGAATCTGCTGAAGATTAAGGAGTTTGAGGATTTTCTGAAAGGGTACAACGAACTCCTTGAAGCAGAGGTCGGTAAAAAGACAGCCCAGCTCAGGGAAAGCTACATAGATACGATACATAAACTTACAAAGGTTGCTGAATACAAAGACGAAGACACAGCTTCGCATATAAAAAGGGCGGGCTATTATTCAGAGTTCCTTGCAAGGGAACTGGGATGGCAGGCAGAAACAGTTGAAACAATATTTTATGCATCACCCATGCATGACATAGGCAAGACAGGTATTCCGGCAGAGATTCTACTTAAACCCGCGAAACTTACGACAGAGGAATTCGCATTGATGAAGACTCATACAACTATTGGCGCCAATATCCTCAGTGGCAGAACCTCAGGTATTATTCAGATGGCAGAGATAATCGCTTTAAGCCACCACGAAAGATGGGATGGAGCAGGTTATCCACGAGGGTTAAAGGGCGAGGGCATTCCGATAGAGGGAAGGATATATAACATATGCGACCAGTATGATGCGTTGAGAAGCAGCAGGCCTTATAAATATGGATTTGATCATTTAAAAACATTCAAGATAATCACAGAAGGCGACGGCAGGACTATGCCGGAGCATTTCGACCCTGATGTGCTTGCCGCATTTAAAGACATTCATAAGCAGTTTGACGAGATATACGAAAGATATAAGGGTTGATACGATGAATATGGTTTAATAATGAAAACAATGTTTAAATTCAAATCCCTCACCGCAAAGTTTATCTTCATCAGCAGCATAATGGTTACGTTTCTTGCTGTTTACGTCTATGCGGGTTTTGTCTTCACCCATCATATAAAAGACGAAGCCACAAGGATAAACGTTGCCGGCAGGCAGAGGATGCTGTCCCTTAGCATGTCATATCAGATTATGTCTTTACTTCTTCTCCCTCAGTCTCATGAGAAAGAGATATTCATAAAAAATGCTGAAAGTAGAATGGCTGAATATGAAGATGCGCTTTATGGACTGAGAGATGGAAGCGAAAAACTCGGACTGGAGCCAATGCCTGAGCATAACAAAGAATCAATTTCACAGGTTAAGACATTGATTGAGCTGTGGAGCAAAACCCAGAAGCCTGTCCTGCAAGATATATTAAAATTTTCTTCTGAAAGAAAAAATGAGGCATGTAAAAAATGCCATTCAGCCATCCGTGATAATCTCCCTAAGGTTGAAGCCTTTGTAAAGTCCCTTAGAACGCATTACAAGAAAGAGATAAAGGATTTTGACACCTTAAGGTTTTGTGTGCTCGGATTTTTCTTTATTGCAGCGGGCTGTATTGTGTTTTATGTAAGGAGCAGTATTATCAAGCCTATATGGAAATTAAAAGATGCAGCAGGAGAAATCCAGACAGTGAATTTTGATGTAAGGGTTGATGTAAAGACTGCTGATGAGATTGGCAATATATCAAAGGCATTCAATGATATGTCCCAGTCTCTGAGTTTTCTTTTTAAAGAGAATAAAGAACTGCTTGAAGGGCTTGAACAAAAAGTAAAGGAAAGGACAGCGGAACTTGAGAAGGCAAAACTTCAGGCAGAGGCTGCAAGCAGGGCGAAATCAGAATTCCTTGCAAATATGTCGCATGAATTAAGGACGCCGTTGAATTCAGTTATAGGCTTTTCGGAAGTTTTGACTGAAGGACTGGCAGGCAATGTTACAGAGCAGCAGAAAGAATATGTTCAGTCTATATGGAAGAGCGGAAAACATCTGTTGCGGCTTATAAATGATATCCTTGACCTTTCAAAGATAGAGTCTGGCAGAATGGAACTTGAATTGGGAGAGTTTGACATTAAAGAGGTTGTTCAGGGAAGCCTGCTGATGTTTAAGGAGAAGGCAATAAAACACAAAATTAAATTAACCGCTGATATTCCTGATGATGTAGGGGCTGTAACTGCTGATGCTGTGAAGATAAAAGAGGTGCTCTTGAACCTTCTCGGAAATTCCTTTAAGTTTACGCCTGATGGAGGCTCGGTGCGCGTCGTTGCACGACGAGTAAAGAGTGAGGATTTAGGGGTTAGGGGTATTCAGCCTCCCCAGACTCCTGACTCTGAACTCGGAGATTTCGATTTCTTCGAAATCTCCGTAGAGGATACAGGCATCGGCATTTCTCCTGAAGGCACGAAAAAACTCTTTCAACCCTTCCAGCAGCTTGAATCCACACTAACAAAGAAATACGAAGGCACAGGGCTTGGGCTCAGCATCAGCAAAAGGATTGTTGAACTTCACGGCGGAAGAATATGGGTTGAGAGTGAGGAAGGAAAGGGAAGCAGGTTTATATTTATAATACCGGTGAGGAAATGAAAATATTGGTAGTCGACGACAATAAAGAGAACCTGAAGCTTTTAAATATCATAGTGGAATCCGGGGGCCATATCACTATTCTTGCAAGGGACGGTGAAGAGGCTGTTGAGACTGCCAAGAGGGAAATCCCTGACCTCATACTTATGGATATACGGATGCCTAAGATGGATGGTATTGAGGCAGCAAAGATACTTAAATCAGAACAGTCCACTGCAAAGATACCGATAATAGCCCTTACGGCATATGCGATGATAGAGGAAGAGGAGAAGCTTGGCAAAGAATGGTTTGATGGTTACCTTACCAAGCCTGCTGGTGTAAAGGACATTCTGGAGGTAATTGATGAAATAACTCAGCAGAAAGGGGAGAGATACGATACCACGGACTGAGAAAGGGTATTTAAAGGAGCCGATAGGAATTATTCTTCTAAATCTCGGCGGTCCTGATTCTATTCAGGCTGTGAGGCCGTTCCTTTATAATTTATTTTCAGACAGAAAGATAATTCAACTGGGCCCTCCATTTATGCAGAAACCTCTTGCACGGCTCATATCAACACTGAGATATAAAAAGACGGAGAGTTATTACCGCCTCATAGGAGGCAAATCTCCCCTACTTGATATTACCAATGCACAAGCAAAGGCGCTGGAAGAGGCGCTAAAGCGTTCAGCGGAAGTCTCCGAACTACTAACTCCGAATTCCGAGAAATCTCCCGATTCACCCATTCACCCATTCACCCATTCACCGGTTTTTAAAGTTTACGTCGGGATGCGTTACTGGCATCCTTTAATAGAAGACGTGATGCCTCAGATTTATAATGACGGGGTTAGAAAACTTATTGGACTCAGCCTTTATCCCCAGTATTCTCTGGCAACATCAGGCTCGTCTTTATCAAAATTCAGAGAGGTTGCATCAAAACATTACACGGAAGTGGAAGTTTTCTGCGCGCCTTCATGGTATGGCCATCCGTTTTATATTGAAGCGCTTGTTGATGTGATAAGGAAGGGAATGGAATTATTCAACGCCGATTCACCCATTCACCCATTCACCCATCCACCCATCCATGTTCTCTTCAGCGCCCACAGCCTTCCTGAAAAGTTTATTGATGAGGGCGACCCTTATGTGCGTCATATTGAGAGAACTATTGAAGAGATTGTAAAGCGGATACCGATAAAATGGAACCTGAGTTTTCAATCCAGGAGCGGGCCTGTAAAATGGCTTAGGCCTTCAACAGAAGAAACACTCAAAGAGCTTGCAGGCAGGAATATTAAAAATATTCTCATGGTCCCGATAAGTTTTGTGTCTGACCATATTGAGACGTTATATGAGATTGATATATTATATATGCAGATGGCAAAAGGCCTTGGAATTAATCTGAAACGGACAGAATCGTTAAATACTCATCCGCTTTTTATTGAAGCGCTGAAAGACATAGTAATAAAGAATGTGAAGGAGCTTGGTTGGATAGAATAGTCATTGCAGGCGGCGGTATTTCAGGGCTTTCGCTGGCATTTACGCTTCTTGAATCTGAACCAGCGGCAGATGTAGTAGTATTCGAATCCGAAAAAAGGCCTGGCGGAAAGATATGGACGGAAAAAGTGAACGGTTTTCTCTGCGAAGGCGGAGTTAACGGTTTCCTCGACAACAGGCCCAAGACTTTAGAGCTTGCCACTAAACTTCTGATTAATCCGTTTAGAAGCAGTGATGCAGCCAGAAAAAGATATGTTTTTTCTGGCGGGAAATTAAACCTTCTGCCTGAATCTCCTGTATCGTTTCTTACCTCCGATCTCTTGAGCCTTTACGGCCGCTTAAGGGTAATGTATGAGTTTTTCGCTCCGAGGGGCAGCTCAGATGATGAAACCCTTGCTGATTTTGCGAGGAGAAGGCTCGGCAAAGAGGCATACGAAAAACTCATTGATCCTATGGCATCAGGCATTTATGCGGGGAATCCTGAATCACTAAGCCTTAAAAGTTGTTTCCCAAAGATTTTTAATCTTGAAGAGAAATACGGAAGCCTTATAAAAGGTATGATAAAACTGCAAAGAGAGGCTAAGAAATCAGGAAATCGAAAAGTCAGCGCCGGTCCCGGAGGCACTCTTACATCTTTTCACAACGGCATGGGAATGATAATAGATTCCTTGAAAGGTTATCTTAAAGAAAAACTAAGAGTTGGAAGCAAAGTGGTTTCCGTTGAAAGAAAGAATAAGGGTTATGCTGTCCATCTCTCTGACGGCATGGTTGTAGAGACGGAGATTCTTGTAATAGCATCCCCTGCATATTCAGCAGCGGAGATTTTAAAAAACCTTGACAGGCCTCTCTCGTCGGTTCTTTCAGAGATACCGTATCCTTCTGTCTCTATTGTGTGTTTTGGATACAGGAAAGAACGCATTGCTCATAAACTGGATGGATTTGGTTTTCTCATCCCATATAAAGAGCGCAGAAAAATCCTCGGGACTTTGTGGGATTCAAGCATTTTTCCCGGAAGAGCTCCTGACGGATATGTGCTTTTAAGGAGCATGATGGGAGGCGCAAGGGCATCCGAACTTGCGATGCAGGGCGACAGCAGGCTGATTGATGTTGCCGCAGAAGAACTGAAGGATATAATGGATATAAAAATTCAGCCTGATTTTGTAAAAATTTACAGACACGAAAAGGCAATTCCGCAGTATAATATAGGGCATGACAGGAAACTGAAAGCAGTTGACGGGATGTTATTAAAATACAAAAACCTGTATTTAACCGGGAATGCATACAGGGGGATAGGCGTTAATGACTGCATAGAAAATTCATTTAAATTGGCAGAGACAATAATAAGAAAGGAGGAAATATAAATTGAAAGAACAGGAGATAACGGAAATTCTTTTAAAGGAAAATGAGGAGTACAAAAAACTTGGTGACGAGCATAAAAGCCTTAAAGAGGTGCTTGCGGAGATTGACAAGAAAGTCCATTTTACACCGGAAGAAGAGGTAGAGAGGAAAAGGATTCAGAAGTTAAAGCTCGTAAAAAAAGACAGAATGGCAGAGATTATAAGGGAGTATAAGAAAAGCCATTCAACGAACTAGAATAGAATACGTCATTCCTGCGAAAGCAGGAATCCAGAAAAAAGAACTGGATTCCGCATCAGGTGCGGAATGACTCCAAAGGGCAATAATAAGGAGGAAGATCTTTTCATGAGAAGCAGAGCTATAAAACAGGGGCTTGAGCGTGTTCCGCACAGGGCGCTCCTTTATGCGACAGGCATTCCAAAGAGCGAAATGAAAAAGCCGTTTATCGGCGTCGCAACAAGTTTCACCGATATTATTCCGGGACACATCGGTATGAGGGATCTGGAGAGATTCATAGAAAAAGGAGTGCATACAGGAGGAGGTTATCCTTTCTTTTTTGGAATTCCCGGCATTTGCGACGGCATTGCAATGGGACACAGCGGCATGCATTATTCTCTTCCGTCAAGGGAACTGATTGCCGACATGGTGGAGACGATAGCTCAGGCGCATCAGCTTGACGGCCTTGTGCTTCTTACTAACTGCGACAAGATTACGCCCGGAATGCTCATGGCTGCCGCAAGGATTAACATCCCCTCAATAGTCGTTACTGCGGGCCCTATGATTTCAGGGCATCTAAGGGGCAAAAGGCTCTCGCTTGTCAATGACACCTTTGAAGCAGTTGGAAAGTATAAAAAAGGTTTGATAAAAAATGATGAGCTTGAAGCTCTTGAAATGTGCGCCTGCCCGGGCGCAGGCTCATGTCAGGGCATGTATACTGCAAATACAATGGCATGCGTTACAGAAGCGCTCGGGATGAGCCTTCCAAGATGCGCCACTGCGCTTGCCGTATCCGCCGACAAGAGGAGAATTGCCTTTGCAAGCGGAGAGCGCATTGTTAAACTGGTAAAGAAAAATATCACGCCGAGAAAAATAATGACCCTGAAGGCGTTTGAGAATGCGATAATGGCTGACCTTGCATTAGGCGGCTCAACCAATACTGTTCTTCACATCCCTGCAATTGCGCATGATGCAGGAGTGGAACTCCCGCTTGAGGCCTTTGATATCCTGAGCAAGAAAACCCCTCATCTTGCAAATATGCTTCCCGGCGGCGAGCATTACCTTGAAGACCTTGAATGGGCAGGAGGCATTCCGGCCCTGATGAAGAGATTAAGGGGGAGTTTGAATAATTGCATGACAGTAAGCGGCAGGAGTATTTTTGAGATTGCTGATTCCGCAGAGATTATAAATGAAAACGTTATAAGGCCTCTGAGCAAGGCTTACCATAAAGAAGGAGGCATTGCAATCCTGAGGGGCAATCTCGCGCCTGACGGAGCAGTTGTAAAACAGTCTGCAGTGAGCAAGAAAATGATGAAGTTTGAAGGCAGCGCAAAGGTGTTTAACTCTGAGGAAGAGGGAATGAAGACAATTCTTAACGGGAAGATAAAGGCAGGTGATGTTGTTGTCTTAAGGTATGAGGGGCCTAAGGGAGGGCCGGGGATGAGAGAGATGCTCTCTCCAACAGCAACAATCGCGGGCATGGGGTTAAGCGAATCAGTGGCCCTGATAACGGACGGAAGGTTTTCAGGCGGAACAAGAGGCCCATGCATAGGGCACATATCGCCTGAAGCAATGGAAGGCGGAATCATAGCAATTATCAAAAACGGCGACAGAATAAAAATTGACATTCCGGGAAGAAGGGTTGACCTTCTTGTCTCTGAAAAAGAGATAAAGGAAAGGCTCAGCAAATGGAAACCGCCAAAGCCTAAGATAACAAAGGGCTATCTTTCAAGATACGCAAGGATGGTAACTTCAGCGGGAACAGGGGCTGTGATGAAGTAGCGTTTCGATCTACGGGTCAGTATGGACATTTTCATAATCTTTTGTGGTAAAATTATTTAAATTTTAAAAGGAGCTGTGTGCGATATGAAGATTACAGGCTCGGAGATATTAATTGAATGTCTGAAAAAGGAAGGAGTTAAGCATATCTTCGGTTATCCCGGAGGCGTTGTGCTTAACATCTTTGACGCCCTTTATGACAATAAGGATTTACGTCTGATACTCACAAGGCACGAACAGGGCGCTGTTCATGCGGCAGACGGTTATGCAAGGTCATCCGGAAAAGTTGGCGTTGCCCTTGTGACATCAGGCCCCGGCGCGACAAATACAGTTACAGGCATTGCTACCGCCTCAATGGATTCCATACCGCTTGTAGTTTTTTCAGGGCAGGTGCCGACAATGCTTATCGGCAATGATGCATTTCAGGAGGCTGATATAGTAGGCATAACAAGGCCCTGCACAAAATATAACTATCTTGTTAAGGATGTGAATGACCTTGCGAGGATAGTGAAAGAGGCATTTTATATAGCGTCTTCAGGCAGGCCTGGCCCTGTGCTTATAGATCTTCCGAAAGATGTAACTGTAGGAAAAGCTGATTTTGTCTGGCCTGAACTTGACATAAGGAGCTACAAGCCCACTTATGAAGGCAATAAGTGGATGATTACGCAGGGCGCCCATCTCATAGCAAAATCAAAGAAACCTGTGATAATTGCCGGAGGCGGCGTGATACTCTCAGGAGCTGCCAAAGAACTCAGAGAGTTCGCAGAGCATGCTGACATCCCTGTGACTATGACACTTATGGGGCTTGGAGGATTTCCGGGTTCACATAAACTTTCACTTGGCATGCTTGGAATGCACGGGACTTATTATGCCAATAAGGCAGTTCAGGATTCAGATCTTATTATTGCCGTAGGAATGCGCTTTGACGACAGGGTGACAGGCAAGGTTGATGCATTCGCGCCCAATGCAAAGATAATTCACATAGACATTGACCCGACATCAATAAAAAAGAATGTGAGGGTTGATGTCCCTGTAGTGGGTGACGTAAAAAGAGTTCTTGCAGTTATGAATAAGGTATTAAAGGAAGAGGTAAAGGAACAGTGGGGCGAGGTCAGGAAGGCATGGCTCAAGCAGATAGCTGCATGGCGCGCAGAAAGGCCGATGGCCTATACTCACAGCAATGATATTATAAAACCGCAGTTTGTCGTTGAGAAGATATATGAGCTTACAAAGGGAGATGCGATTATAACAACAGAAGTCGGGCAGAACCAGATGTGGACCGCACAGTTTTATAAATTTGATAAACCGAGAACACTTCTTACATCCGGCGGGCTCGGCACCATGGGTTATGGTTTTCCCGCTGCAATCGGAGCGCAGTTTGCACATCCTGAAAAGCTTGTTATTGACATTGCAGGCGACGGAAGCATACAGATGAACATACAGGAGCTTGCCACTGCGGTTATAAATAAGCTTCCTGTTAAAGTAGCCATACTAAACAACAGATACCTTGGCATGGTAAGACAGTGGCAGGAACTCTTCTTCGATGAAAGATATTCTCATACCAAGCTTGATGAGAGCGTGCCTGATTTTGTAAAGATTGCCGAGGCATACGGCGCTGTGGGATTAAGGGCCACAAAACCGAGCGAGGTTGAACCCGTGCTCAAAGAGGCTTTTAGGATAAAGAAGACCGTGTTTATGGATTTTGTTGTTGACTGGAAGGAAAAAGTTTATCCGATGGTGCCCGCAGGCGCGCCAATAGACCAGATGCTTTTTGAACAGGCAGAAAAAAAGGCCGAGAAGAAATTAAAGGCAGTCAAATAAATCTGAGGTGAAGGAATGAGACATACAATCTCTGTTCTTGTTGAAAATAAATTCGGCGTGCTTTCAAGGGTATCAGGGCTTTTCAGCGGAAGAGGCTATAACATTGAAAGCCTTTCTGTAGGAGAGACTATAGACCCCCAGGTTTCTGTTATGACAATAGTAACAACAGGGGATGACTCGGTTATTGAGCAGATTACGAAACAGCTCAATAAACTTATTGATGTCATAAAAGTCACTGACATGACAGAGCTGGACCATGTTGAGCGCGAAATGGTGCTCTTAAAAGTATCTCCGAGGCAGCAGGACAAGGCAGAAGTGTTAAATCTGACCGAGATATTCAGGGGAAGGATTGTGGATTCAAGCCAGAAGACATATACGATAGAAATCACAGGCGATGAAAAGAAGATAGAGGCGTTTGTGGAGCTTATGCGTCCTATGGGCATAAAGGAATTTGTAAGGACAGGCAAGGTGGCTATAACGAGAGAAGGCATAAAGAAGCAGTAGTTTTATACGTGAAAAAAATAAAATTAGAGGAGGTGAATTAGCATGAGAATACCGTTAATGAAGCATGTATCCTGGTATCTGATAATTGCAATGTTTATCATCGGGATTGCGCCTAAGGCTGACGCGGGCATTGCGCCGTCTGAAATCATTGTCATGTCACAGGTTGACAGGACAGCCGACCTTGGAAAAATCCAGAAGGTTCTTGAAATGAAAATGGTCAGAGAGAGGCTGGAGAAGTTAGGATTTGCTCAGGATGAAATACAGAGCAAGTTAAGCAGCCTCAGCGACCAGCAGATGCACAATCTGGCGCTCCAGATAGACGATATCAAGGCTGGAGGCGACGGCCTCGGCATAGTGATAGCTCTTCTTGTGATAGTAATACTTGTTGTGCTGTTGATTCAGCTTACAGGGCACAGAGTAGTAGTAACGAAATAAAAATGAGGCTAAAATTTCAGTCTGTAAATAAGCAGGCATGGATTATCTCCATGCCTGCTTATTTATTTCTCGCTCTTATCTCATTTTTCCTGCATTCATGCGCTCCTTCAACCGTTTTGCAGGGGTCTGAACAAAACCGTATTATCTCAAATGTTCCCTTCTATGCTCAGGAGGCATATCAGTGCGGGCCCGCGTCTCTTGCAGGCGTTATGAACTACTGGAAAGTAAACATTACCCCTGATGATATTGCAAAGGAAATATACAGCAAGTCCGCAAAAGGCACTCTGAATATTGACATGGTAATTTATCCTCAAAAGAAGGGACTGCTTGCAGAACAATATTCAGGGAATATGCAGGACCTGAAAAAAAATATAGATTCAGGTTATCCGCTTATTGTGCTTGTTGATTATGGCTTTTGGGCAGTGCAGGCAAATCATTTCATGGTTGTTGTAGGGTATAACGAGGATGGAGTGATTGTGAATTCAGGAAAAGACAAAGGCAAGTTCATATCTGAAGGGGATTTTATAAAGACATGGGAGAAGACAAAATTCTGGACGCTGCTTATCAAAAGAAAGTGAAAAGTTTAAAAGTAAAAATTCTAACCCGCTGTTTACTGTCTACTGTATGCTGTATGCTGTTTGTTGCCTGCTCTCTCCCGCGAATAATCATCCTTGACGATCCGTTAAGCCCGGAAGAGCACATAAACCTCGGAGTAGCGTACGAGAAAAAAGGAGAAATTGACAACGCGTTGAAGGAATACAAACTTGCGTCAAAAAAACTTCCGCTGGCGTATCTTTATATCGGGAATATCTATTTTCAGAAAAATGATTTTGACGAGGCAGAGTCGGCTTATAGAAAAGCGATTAAAAAAGATTCTCAAAATGCCGATGCTCATAACAATCTTGCATGGCTTTATTACACAAAAAAGGAAAACCTCACTGAGGCAGAGGAACTGGCTCTTAAGGCGATAGAGCTTAATCCTTCAAAGAAGGAACTTTATCAGGACACGCTTGATAAGATTAGGGGAGTAAAGAGCAAGTAATATGACTAATTGGTTGCGACCCTATGTTTTCACTATGTTTTCTCATGATATTGATGAACTGAGAATCACACCAGTACTTCTAAACGAAACCGACGCTTATCATTAAAAACATCATTATACATTTGGTAGTCCAAGCGATATCGCCACTCAAAGCCCTTGCCCCTTGTCGCTGATATATCAATAAGCTCATTCTCAAGTGTTTGAAGTAGCGGTGCATGAGCAAGATGTCGTTTTGGATTAATTACGATTTCCTCCGGAAGAGAATGTTTATCTTTTTGTCGATTGATTTCTATCTTATTGATTATCTGCATTGCACCTTGGTCATAAAGTATTGATCCGCCTTCGTCAAATATCACGGTTGGGTGAAGTGATGCTGATATTTTTCGAAGAAAGGGCTCTTCGCGTATTTTTCTTTCAATGCGCCAATCAATGAACTGTGTTATGCCGTAGATTGCAGCAACTATAGTAATGATTCCGACAAATATCCCTAGTACTTCAGTCCAATCCATTTTTCTCACCACCTTTCACTTCTTCAAACTTATTGGATGCTAACATTATCTTTCATGTCGCCTGCGTCTTATGTGATACATTATGGCAATTTAATAATTCAGTCAAGAAGAATATCTATTTGCCGATTGCGGCAATTCTTTGTTTCATGATAAGATTAGCTGAGATTAATAAGTGTTGTGGAGGTGTCAATATGGCAGAGGCTACCGTCAAAGAGAAAGTCTTGAAGGCTATTGAAGAACTTCCTCAAGACATTACTTTTGAGGATACTCTTGAAAAACTGTATTTTCTCTATAAGGTTGAAAAAGGAATTCAACAGGCTGATTCGGGACAAAAGATTTCTCACATCGAAGCAAAAGACCGCATGAAAAAATGGCTGTCGTAAACTGGACTACTCAGGCGCTTGACGATCTGGACTCTATCTGTGAATTTATTGCCCGTGATGCCATGCGATACGCCCAATTATTCGCGATACAGGCATTTGAAACCGTAGACAGACTTGAAATGTTCCCTCTTTCAGGCCGTGTTGTTCCTGAAATTAACAAGCAGGAAATAAGAGAAGTCATTCTTGGAAATTATAGAATAGTCTATCGCTTTATGGGAAACGAAGTTGAGGTGTTAACTGTCCATCACGGCGCGCAATTGCTTACTGCCGATAAGTTAAAAATATAGCGAAACAGGATATGATTGCCGATTCTTTGATAGTTCCTCAGCACATTTTTGACGAGATGGTTTCTCATTGCAGAGCAGCGCATCCGAATGAGGCGTGCGGCATTCTTGCGGGAAATGGAGAAGAGGCCTTTAAGGTTTATAAAATGTCTAATATTGAAAAGTCTCCCGTGAGTTACGAATTTGATTCAAGAGAGCATATCAATGCCATAAAAAACATGCGAGAGAACAACCACAAAATGCTTGCAATATTCCATTCTCATCCTTCATCGCCTGCATATCCATCGGCAAAGGATGTAAGCCTTGCATTTTATGACGATTGTGTTTATGTGATAGTCAGTCTTATGGAGCAGGAACCTGTTGTAAAAGGGTTTTTGATAAGGGAAGGCGCAGTAAAGGAAGTCCGGATTTCCGTGAAATAGCCAACCATGGAAGCTCTCTTTAATTTTTGTTTCATTTTAGAGTAAAATACTACTTCTTTTTCAATACGATTTCGGGAGGTGTTTATGGGATATGTAAGCGGTCTTAAGTGCAGAGAATGCGGCAGGGAATATCCTGTTGACCCTATATATGTCTGTGAATTCTGTTTCGGCCCGCTGGAAGTTGTCTATGACTACAAGAAAATAAAAAAAGTACTGACGAAAAAGAACATAAAGAGCAGAGGGGAAAATCTCTGGCGGTATAAGGAGCTTCTTCCCATAGACGGAGAGCCGCAGGTGGGACTGGAGTCAGGGTTTACGCCTCTGATAAAAGCCGATAATCTTGCGAAAGAACTCGGCGTTAGTGAATTATACGTAAAGGATGATACCGTTGCGCATCCGACCCTGTCGTTCAAGGACAGAGTTGTAGCAGTTGCCCTCACAAAGGCAAAAGAGTTTGGATTTGATACGGTTGCCTGCGCATCTACGGGGAATCTCGCGCATTCCGTGTCCGCGCACGGCGCCAAGGCAGGGTTCAAGAGGTTTGTTTTTATACCCGCAAATCTTGAGGCGAGCAAGATTGTCGCATCACTGGTGTATGAGCCGAATCTGGTGGCAGTTGACGGAAATTACGATGAGGTTAACAGGCTCTGCAGCGAGATTGCCAATAAATACAAATGGGCGTTTGTAAATATAAATATCAGGCCGTTCTATGCTGAAGGCTCAAAGACACAGGGTTTTGAGATTATAGAGCAGTTAGACTGGAAGGCGCCGGATAATGTGGTTGTGCCGTGCGCGAGCGGTTCATTATTGACAAAGGTGTGGAAGTCATTCAAAGAATTTAAAAAGATCGGGATATTAAAAAAACTTGATACAAAGGTTTTTGCCGCACAGGCAACCGGGTGTTCTCCGATAGTCGCTGCCATAAAGCAGGGCACAGACGTAATAAGGCCTGTGAAACCCGATACGATTGCGAAGTCTCTTGCAATAGGCAACCCGGCAGACGGGTTTTATGCGTGTCAGGTTGTAAGAGAGACAGGCGGATACGGTGAAGATGTCTCTGATAAGGAGATAATAGACGGGATAAAACTTCTTGCAAAAACCGAGGGCATTTTTGCCGAGACAGCAGGAGGCGTTACTGTTGCGTGCACAAAGAAACTGATTGAGTCAGGAAAGATAGGCAGGGATGAAATTACTGTTATCTGCATTACGGGCAACGGGCTTAAGACGCAGGAGGCGCTTACAGGACAAACTACAGAGGTGCATTACATAAAGCCCAATCTTGCGGCATTTGAGGAAATACTAAAAAAAATTCAAAAATAAAAAATCAAATTAATTAACTTGGAGGTGAAGATATGGCTGTAAAAGTTAGAATTCCGACTCCGCTGCAAAGATTAACGCAGGGCAAGGAAGAGGTTGAAGGAACGCCCGGCACAATAATAAATCTTGTCAACGAATTGGAGAAAAAATTTCCCGGCATAGGCGAAAGGATATCCGAAGGCGGCAAGATACGGAGATTTGTCAACATCTATGTAAATGAGGAAGATATCAGATTTCTACAGGCAGAAGCAACAGTGGTCAAAGACGGCGATGAGGTTTCCATAGTGCCTGCGATTGCAGGCGGGAATTCACAGGAGGTTATATGAAAAAGCGGGTTAAGCTGACATTTCCGCAACGCCTTATAAAAGAGCCTGTCATATTTACAATGGCTAAGGAGTATGACGTCATGCCTAATATCAGAAGGGCAAGAGTTACGGAGACAGTCGGCGAGATGGTTCTTGAACTTGAGGGGAAAGAGGAAAATCTTGAGAAAGGCATAAAATATCTGCGGGAGCAGGGAGTAGACGTTGAGCTTGTTGAGGGAGACATCATAGAGTAAAACGGAGAATTAATGGAAATAGGAGAATGTAAAAGTCCGAAGAGGGCCAAAAATAATTGGAGAGGCATAGTAGAAGAATACAGAGAGTTTCTTCCGGTAAGCAATGAAACGCCTGTTATTACGCTTAATGAAGGAGACACTCCTCTCATAAAGGCTGCAAATATAAATAAAAGAGGCATTGGCCTTGACATTTATTTTAAATGCGAGGGCGCTAACCCCACGGGTTCTTTCAAAGACAGGGGGATGACTCTTGCATTATCAAAGGCTGTTGAGGCCGGTTCAAAAGCAGTAATGTGCGCATCAACAGGGAATACATCAGCTTCTGCCGCTGCCTACGCGGCAAGGGCGGGAATAAAGTCGGTAGTGCTTATTCCGCAGGGGAAGATTGCCCTCGGCAAGCTTTCTCAGGCTCTCGTTCACGGCGCGCATGTAATCCAGATAGAGGGAAATTTTGACGAGGCCTTAAGCATAGTAAAAGAGCTTGCGCAAAGATACCCGATAACGCTTGTGAACTCAATAAATCCATTCAGGCTGGAGGGGCAGAAGACAGCCGCCTTTGAGGTATGCGACCAGCTTGGCTTTTCACCGAAATATCACGCGCTGCCCGTCGGCAATGCTGGAAATATAACCGCATACTGGAAAGGTTACAAGGAATATCACAGGCGAGGTAAGATTTCTTCATTGCCGGTTATGCTTGGTTTTCAGGCTGCAGGCGCTGCTCCTATTGTTAAGGGACATCCTATAGCAAGGCCTGAGACAATAGCAACAGCCATAAGAATCGGCAATCCTGCAAGCTGGAAAGGCGCAACATCTGCACGGGATGAATCAGGCGGAAGGATTGAGGCTGTTACAGACGAAGAAATATTAAAGGCATACAATCTTATCGCATCAACAGAAGGCATATTCTGCGAGCCTGCGTCTGCCGCGTCACTGGCAGGTGTGATGAAGCTGCATAAAGAAGGCTATTTCAAGCCCGGAGATTCTGTTGTGTGCACACTTACGGGTCATGGGCTTAAAGACCCGGACACGGTATTCAGGGTATCAAAAGACCCCTTGAAGGTTAAGGCAGATATAGGCGAAGTAGAAAAGATAATAGAAAGGATAATTTAGACAGCAAATAAATTCACAGATGAAATACGTTGTAATCATAGGCGACGGCATGGCAGACAGGCCGTTAAATGAGCTTGGCGGTAAAACCCCCCTGCAGGAGGCATTTACCCCGAATATGGACAAGCTTGCCTGCGAAGGAATAATCGGCAGGGTCAGGACAATCCCTGAGGGCTTTCATCCCGGTTCAGATGTTGCTAATCTGAGCGTGCTCGGTTATGACCCGAGAAAATTTTATACGGGCAGGGCGTCTCTTGAGGCAGCAAGCATCGGAGTAGAGCTCAAAGAGACTGACGTTGCTTACAGGTGCAATCTCATAACTCTGAAGTTTAATAAAGATAAGACACAGGCAGTAATGGAGGATTACAGCGGAGGCCATATCTCAACTGAAGAGGCGGGAATACTCATCAATGATATAAACAAAGGACTCGGCACCTCACAGATAAAATTTTACAGAGGCGTAAGTTACAGGCATCTGATGGTATGGTCAGATGGCAAGTCAAATGCTGAATGCACTCCGCCGCATGACATAATAGGAAGGGATATTTCAGGCTATCTGCCGATTGGCTCAGGCGAGGAAACTCTCAGAGAATTAATGCTTGATTCTGTGGATGTCCTTGAAAGCCACTACATAAACAAAGAGCGTATAAATAAGGGCAAAAACCCTGCAAACAGCATATGGCTCTGGGGACAGGGGAAAAAACCGGGGCTGTCAAGATTCAGAGAGAAATATTCTGTTGAAGGCGCAATGGTTTCTGCTGTTGACCTTACAAAAGGGCTTGGCATATACGCCGGGTTTGAGATACTTCAGGTGCCCGGTGTTACGGGCTGGCTTGATACTAATTATGTCGGCAAGGCAGAGGCAGCGTTGACGGCGCTTAAAGAGGTTGATTTTGTGTACATACACGTTGAGGCGCCTGATGAAGCAGGGCATTCAGGAAACTATAAGAACAAGATAAAGGCCATAGAGGATTTTGATGCGCTTGTTGTAGGCACAGTTATGCGGGGCATAAAATCATTTGAGGAATTCAGGATTCTGCTGATGCCTGACCATCCTACGCCGGTAGAGTTGAGGACGCATACGGATGAACCGGTGCCGTTTGTTATCTATGACAATAAACAAAAGCAAAAGAATGAAGGCGCTGCTTTTGATGAATCAATCCTGAAAAGGAAAAATATAATGGTTTTTGAAGAGGGATATAAGCTGATGGATTATTTTATTAAAGGAGTTAAATAATGCTTATTGTCCAGAAGTACGGCGGGACATCTGTTGCTAATGTTGAGAGGATAAAAGCTGTTGCCAAGCGCGTTGTGAAGACTGCCAAAGAAGGGCATAAAGTTGCGGTTGTTGTCTCTGCGATGGCTGGAGAAACAGACAAGCTGATAAATCTCGCCCATCAGGTATCATCCGCTCCGAGTGAAAGAGAGATGGATCTTATGCTTTCATCAGGGGAACGAGTTACCTGCGCCCTTACAGCCATAGCAATAGAAGAGCTGGGCCATAAAGCAATGGCGTTTACCGGAAGGCAGATGGGGATAATAACGGATGATGTGCATACAAAGGCAAAGATAGAAAAAATAGCCGGAGAAAGGGCAAAGAAGGCATTAGATGAAGGATATATAATTGTTGTGGCCGGCTTTCAGGGTATAACAGAAAGCGGTTCTGATGTTACGACGCTTGGGCGGGGAGGATCCGACCTTTCCGCAGTTGCGATAGCTTCGGCGCTGAATGCGGACTTATGCGAGATATACACGGATGTGGACGGTGTTTATACGACAGACCCCAATATTGTTCCGGAGGCGAGAAAGTTAGACAAGATTTCCTATGAAGAGATGCTTGAGCTTGCAAGCCTCGGCGCAAAGGTGCTTCAGACGAGGTCTGTTGAATTTGCCATGAAATACGAAGTGCCTGTTGTTGTGAGGTCAAGTTTTAATGATAATCAGGGGACGCTTGTTACCAAGGAGGATGAGGATATGGAGAAAGTCGTTGTATCAGGAGTTGCTTATGACAAAAACCAGGCAAAGATTACTGTAATGGGAGTGCCTGATAAGCCGGGTATAGCCGCAAGACTTTTCAAGGGAATTGCGGACGCCGGCATAGTCGTTGATATAATTGTCCAGAATGTGAGCAGTGACGGAAAAGCGGCAGACATATCATTCACGGTTCCAAAGACAGACGCAAAAAAGGCATTGAAGCTGACGGAAGGAATAGCCAAAGAACTCAGCGCAAAGGGCGTTGACATGAAAGAGGATATTGCTAAGATATCCATTGTCGGCGTAGGCATGAGGACTCATTCCGGTGTTGCCTCGCAGATATTTGAAACGCTTGCAAAGCATAATGTGAATATAATGATGATAAGCACGTCGGAGATAAAGGTATCCTGCGTTATAGACGCCAAATATGCGGAACTTGCTGTCAGGGTTCTACACGATGCGTTTGGACTGGCAGAGAAAAAGGGTTAGATAGTTTAGAGTTAAGAAATAATTACGAAGCCTTGCTCTTCAAAATGAGGGTCAAAAGTAAAAACTTTCTTGATTCCCATATTACGCATAACCTCAAAACTAACGCAATCAACGAGACTTAGTTTTCGCCTTGATGCGGCAAGAAGTGCGCTAACTCCGGACTGATGAGTTGATTTATTGACCCATTCAATATTTATCAATGGCAGCATATCTTCGTGGAATTCTCTCACAGCCTGAAGCCCAAGGCGATGTTGTAAAAGTGAAAAGCTTTCAACTAAGACATAGTTGCTGGTAATGAGGGTGTTTTGGGGAATAAGAATTTTATCCAGTATGGTTTTTGCCTTTCTATTATTAGCATCTTCTCTGTCAAGCAGGGCGAAAAAGGCTGATGTGTCAATAAAAACTATCATTCGCTAAATGCTTCCGCAAGGTATTTGTCGTGTTCTCTGGAGATATCATGCTTGCCTGAATGGAACTTGCCTACTATATTGATGGCTCTCTTCCGCCTCTCATCTGCATCAACCATGACATTTGTTGTTATTATGTTATCAACTGCACGTCTGATAAGTTCTGCTACTGAAAGATGACGGGATGTGGCAATTTTCTTTAAGTTTTTTGCCTGTTCTTCCGTTAATTGTATCTGCGTTCTAATCATATCTGCCTCCTGTGATTACACTTGTGACTACATGATAACACGCGAAGTGTGGAGGCGTCAAACATTAAAATAATAAAGCATTTCTTGGGATATGTTGACCCGAAAGAACGAGATGGTTGGCGCTTTTCTTATCCGCATGCGCGAAGTGTCCGAGGTAGAAAACTGTAGTTTCTTAGCGTTTCCGAAAAATGTGGGTGTGTCCATGATATTCAATATTCTTAATATTTATTTCTTATTTTCATTAAGAAACAGAGTTGATTGTTCCTGTCGTATAAATGAAAAGTGTGTGTCCGCAACATAAAAAAGACCACTTAGAGCGTGAAAATCTCGCTTTAACTGGAGAGGAATAGCACCATCCTTTTTGTAATCCAGATAATGAGATATTGATGCCCATGCATCTTGTGCTATTGTCCTAACTTGTATTTCAAAGGGTATCTTTTTTATGTCTTCTCCGAATGGGGATTCAAACGAAGACTTCAATTTTGCTTTCAAATGCAATGACATGTAACCAAAAATATTTAACTCTGTTTCATTTACTTTGTCATCTTTTTCAAACACTTCGAATTCTTCTTCTATAACTTCCCGAATCGCTTCTAAGTCTATCAGAAATAAACAAACAACTCGAACCCCTACCAAATCATGGATTTGATTAAATGGGTTTTCGATGCGCTTTCTTCTAATTTTATCTAGAAGAGAACCGATTTCTTTTATCCTATAACTAATCGAATGGGTTTTTATTCCACGCGCAGTGATATGTTTAGATAATAAATAGTGAACTGAATCGGCCAAATTTTCATAAGTTTTACGATTTTCTTCGTACTGCTTTACGATTGAGGGCGTATCAATTTTCATGGTTATAAATCTTCTCTCTTGGTTCCAACGACTTTAATTTTTACTTGGGGATTATTGGCAATTGTTCCAACCGCAGAAAATTGATACTCATTTATTTCGCCATCTATCGTTAATTGAAAGTGGGTTATATTTCCAAAAACAGAGACGATATTTTCGTCATATTGTATGACACTTATTGTTGCTTGGATATTGTTGCCCTTAACAATATAAGTTCCAGAATAATAAAAACCATGATCACCACCAAGTAAGCGTCCGTCGCTTAGCACTAAAACACCTTTCCCATAGCGGTTAATTGTTGAGATAAAATCAACCGTCCATAAACCATTAAACATTTTTCTAACTCCCACCTGTCATTTTGTGATGCGCGCCATCATATCTTAAGCGTATTATATGATTTGTTGAATTATATTGGGTGGGATTACAAGCTGTCAAGATTTTTTATATGAAAATCAAAGAAAAATCGCCTGATAAGGCTGATGCTTTTAGCCGCAGAACTCAGAATGACAATCGAAATAAAGAAAATGTTACGATATTACTATGCAATTTGTTGATTATACGAAAATATATGTTAAGGCCGGAGACGGCGGAAGGGGATGCGTTGCATTCAGAAGGGAGAAGTATGTCCCGAAAGGAGGCCCGAGCGGCGGAGACGGCGGAAGGGGAGGGCATATCATCTTCAGAGCAAGTAGGGAACTGAATACTCTCCTTGACCTCAGATATCAGAGAGAATATAGAGCAAAAAGAGGCCAGCACGGCATGGGCAAAAAGATGCACGGCAAAGACGGCGAGGACAGGATTATTCCCGTGCCTGTCGGCACTGTTATAAAAGACGCGGATACAGAAGAAGTGCTCGCAGACCTTGACGGCGAAGGCGTAGAAATCGTAATAGCAAAAGCGGGCAGGGGCGGTCAGGGAAATGCTCACTTTGCAACTCCGACGAGGCAGGCGCCCAAATTCGCACAGCCCGGAGAAGAAGGCGAAGAAAAAAATCTTGTTATTGAGTTAAAACTCCTTGCTGATGTCGGCTTGATAGGGCTTCCCAACGCAGGCAAATCAACATTGATATCCGTTATATCATCCGCAAGGCCGAAGATTGCGGATTATCCGTTCACGACCCTTACGCCGAATCTCGGAGTTGTGAAACTCAAAGATTTCAGGAGTTTTGTTGTCGCAGACATTCCAGGACTTATAGAAGGAGCGCACAAGGGCGCAGGATTAGGGTTTCAGTTTTTAAGGCACGTAGAGCGCACCTCAATGCTGCTTCACCTTGTTGATGCCTCTGATATGCCTGAAACCGACCCTGTGGAAGACTTAAAAAAGATAAACAAAGAACTTGAGCTTTTCAGTGCAAAACTCTTAGAGAAGCCCCAGGCAGTTGTAGGAACAAAAACAGACATTGCCATAGAAAAGAAGAGGCTCAGAAAGCTCTCAAAATACTGTAAGTCAAAAAATATTGAGTTTTTCCCTGTGTCAGCGGCAACAGGCAAAGGGATAAAGGAACTACTGCTTTATCTGTCTGATGTTGTCGTAAAAGAAAAATAAACACCGCTTTACACGAGGCTGTGGCTGTCCTTCGGCAATATTAAACTACCTTTGTAAAAGTGCGGCGTTAGCACTACATATTAAGCTCTCACAAGTTCTTATGCGGGGCTATCCGCTCCATTTCATGAAGTCTTCAGCCCCTATTCTGACAGACCCGTGAATCTTGCCTTAATTCAGCCGTAGCCTCCTGCATATCAAAGCCTACAGTTGTATATATTCCTTCGCCAGTTTGGGATAGAGCCTTGGATTGAAAAGGATATTTGTCATGAAGTAGCATTCGTGCGTGCAGAAACATTTTTTGTCCTGAATTGCCGTGAGAACTTTCCTTGCTTTTTCTGAGCGCAGGATTTTTTTAATGTCATATCTGTAATCCCGCACATTCCCCAGATTCTCTGTAAGAATTTCGCATGGATACACATCTCCGCTTTCTGTAAGGACAAGGTTCAGCCTGCCTGCATAGCACTGGTTCAGTCTTTTTTGCTCAAGCAAAGTGCGGTGTATCAAGTTGCGCTGGAGAATATCCTGAGCGGCTTTTATGCGCGCGCCTCTGAAGCGGTATGTAGCTGAAGTTTTATTCTTAAGATTTTCCTCCAGCCTTTTTATTGCATGGAGATACTTTTTGTAATCTATTTTTTTGTAGCTTTCATCTTCAAGGCTGCCGCGTATAAGGGAAATGGTATGCGTTTTTATGTTTTTCAGCCCGCTCACGAAATCTATTATCCCGTCCATCGAATCCTGATTTTCAGAGCAGAAAACGGTATTAACGCCGAGTTCAAAGTTCGGATATTTCTCAAGGAGTTTTTCAAGCAGGGAGTAAGTTTCCATGGTTTTATCAAAGCTGTGAGGGGTATTGCGGAGTTTGTCATGAGCCTCATTCAAGCCGTCAATTGAAAGCTTTACAGCTATCACGCTCTTCTTGCAGTGCCTGAGTATTTCTTCTGTCCTGTCTCTGATTAATTCAGGAAGAAGTCCGTTTGTTGGGTAAAGCATTATTGCAGGCCTATTATTTTTGTAGAAAACTTTGCTTATCTCGGCAAGGTCGTCTCTAAGATATATCTCGCCCCCTGAAAATGCGAGCCAGAGCAGGCTGCCAAGAGATTTAGAAATCTTCTGAATTTCATCCAGAGACAATTCCTCTGCGGAAACTTTGCTTTCTGAGCTTTTAAGATAAAAACAGAACGGGCATCTTGAATTGCATTTTCTCGTGACAAAGAAGGTAAGATGGATGGGCCGTGTCTTTAAGAATATGGAATTAATATGCCTAAAAGATGTATACATTGTGCTTATCTCTTAGTGTTCAGGATATATTTCAGAATTCCTAAAAATGCTCCTGCGCCTAAGGGAAGAGGGTATATCAGCGTGTAATAAAGCGTTGCAGAAATGACAAATGACAAACCTTTCGCTTTGTAAAATGCCTTTATCAACCCTTTGCTTGCATTCAAGTTTACTGCACATATAAGAAGAATAGAGATAAGAAAGGCCGTATTCTTAAAATAAAAAAAAAGCATTGCCAGCAATGCGCTCAAAAAAAGAGTTGCAACATTAATCTTTAGCTCGTAAGATGCTGTGCCTGAATCTGCCAGTAAATCTTTATTTTTAAGCGAGTAGATAGTCCAGTATAGAGACTTTCTGAGCGCGTTTTTTAATGATTTTATCAGCGTAAAATTGAATATATGCCAGACAAGTATTTCAGAGTTCATTGTGAGTTTGTAGCCCATCTTCCTGAGCCTGTGGCTGAATTCAACATCTTCAAGTATGGGCAGGAAGTTTTCCTGAAATCCTCCGCTTTTCATAAAGATATCTCTGCTGATAACCATTGCATGTGTCGGTATATAATCAGGCGGCTCTCTTTTTGTTTCAGAGTGGTTTATGAATATGGACTGGAATGTGCTGAAGAAATCTTTGTCGTAAGGAATAACTGTATAGGTTCCGCCGATGATTGCATCTTCACTTGCAAGAAAGGCTTTATTGACCGAGGTAAGAGTATATTTCTGGAGAAGGCAGTCTGCATCAATAAAAAAGAGAATCTGGCCGCTGCTGTTCTTTGCGCCTATATTCCTTGCCTTTGATGCACCTGAGTGTTTATCCAAGGAAATAAGTTTGCACGAAAATTTTTTTATTATCTCTGCTGAATTATCTGTTGAGCAGTCATCCGCGACTATAACTTCAAAGTTGTCATATTCTGAAGAGAATGCAGCTTCAAGGCATCTGCCGATGGTAGAACTTCCATTATAGTTAGGGATAATAACAGAGACGCGCTTATTCATAAAATTCTTTTTTTCTGTCGCTAAACAGGTTGTTCATGGAATTAAGATTTTTGTCTCTTGCCTTCTCAACTGCTATCTCAATGACAGTAAGTTCTTCTCTGTCTCCCGACGCCCTGTAGAGTATTTCCCCCTTGGGTGAAGTAATCTGGCTCTTGCCTATAAACATGAGCTTTTCTTTGTCTCCTCTTTGTTCGCTGCCGGTTCTGTTTGCAGTCACGGTGAACACCTTGTTTTCAATGCATCTTGTCACCATGGCATCAGGGCAGTGCGGAAGGATGAGATTCGAAGGATGGGCGATGACATCAGCGCCTCTAAATGCAAGTGTCCGCGCGGATTCAGGGAAGAACCAGTCAAAGCATATCATTATCCCGATATTTCCGAGGGGTGTTTGCCATACTTTAAATCCGGTATCGCCCGGAGAAAACCAGAGTTTTTCTTCATAGAAAAGATGTATTTTTCTGTAAACGCCGATTAATCCGTCCGGACCCGTAAGCACGGCTGAATTATATATCTTTCCTTCGCTGTACTCAGCGATACCTGCCGCGATATAAACCTTTTTCTTTGCTGACAGTTTGATGAGTGTGTTTGCGGTGTCGCCCGACGGGATTTTTTCAGAAAGTGATTTTGCCTCTTCTTTTGAGGTGAACTGATAGCCTGTGTTAAATAGTTCAGGAAGAACCAACAGGTCTGTCTCTACGGGTGCGGCAGCATCAATAACCTTTTGGAGATTATATTTCATATCTCCAAATCTTGGAGCAAACTGATAAAAACCGGCTTTCATGTAATTATACCAAGGAGACAGGGTGTGGCATTATTTTAGTCCCAGCACATCCTGCATGTCGTAGAGCCCTGCCTGTTTTCCTGAGACCCAGCTTGCAGCCTTTAGTGCGCCCCGCGCAAATGTATCTCTGCTTGAGGCCTTGTGCGTTATCTCTATTCTCTCTCCGAGCCCTCCGAACATGACAGTGTGCTCTCCTACAATGTCGCCTGCGCGTATTGTCTGTATGCCAATCTCCTTCTTCGTTCTTTCGCCTATGATACCCTTCCGTGAGTAAACCGCCACTTCATCAAGGTTTCTGTTTACCGCATCAGCAATAACCTGCGCCATCTTTAAAGCGGTTCCGCTCGGAGCGTCTTTCTTTAACCTGTGATGCGACTCAACAATCTCTATGTCATATTCATCGCCCAAGACCCTTGCCACATCGTGCAATATTTTTAAAAGTAGATTAACGCCTGTGCTCATATTGGATGCCACTACGCACGGAATTTTTTTTGACAGGATTTTAATTTCCTTTATCTCATCTTTTGACAGTCCTGTTGTGCCTATGACCATTGCCTTTCCTTTTGTTGATGCAAGCCTGATATTCTCCATTGTAGAGGCAGGAGATGTAAAATCAATTATTACATCTGCATTGTCAATGATGCTTCCAAGGCTGTCTGAGAGCTTCACCCCTGTTTCACCTATGCCTGTTATTGTTCCTATATCCTTCCCTGTTTCAGAATGCCCCTTCTTTTCAAAGGCCCCTGCAAGTTTCAGTTCGGGATACTCTTTTGAAAGAACCGTAATCCTGCTTCCCATTCTTCCTGCCGCTCCGGCGACTGCTATCTTTATCATAAAAACCTCCTTAATTTTCAGGGATTGCCGAGAATCCATTTTACTGCTTCATTCAGGTCCTTTGCAACATAATCCGCATTGGCTGATTCAGCGCCCTGTCCCGTCAGGACAAGAATGCCTTTTGCGCCCGCTGATTTTGCAAGCAGCATATCAATCTCTTTATCACCGATTACGTAGGATTGTTTAAGGTCAATGCCATGCTTAGCCCTGGCCCTTAGAAGCATTTCAGGCTCTGGTTTTCTGCATGGGCAATGCTCATCAGGGTGGTGAGGACAGTAATAAAAATCATCAAAACCGTATTGCTCTATAAAAATTCTGTTTACCTCTCTTGTGAAGTTCTCGCTGACTATGCCCCGTGCAATACCGGATTGGTTGCTAATGCCGATTAGCTTATAGCCTTTGTCCTTGAGATGGATTAACGCTGAGACTTCTTTGAATATTTCCAGATTGTCAAAATTGTTCAGATATTCTGCATCTTTACACAGTGTGCCGTCCCGGTCAAAAAAAACTGCCTTGTTTTTTGGGATAGAACGCTCTATGGCGTCAAAAACCTCGTTAGTTGTTATAGCATCCATACAGTCCATCTTATTCCTGCCGCATGTTCTTTCAAAGCAGGGGCTGCAGTCCGTATTTTTTTTGATTACTGTGTTTCCGATACCCGCCGGGCCTGTTAATTCAGGGTCTGTTGAACCGAATATAGCTACCAAGGGAGTTCTGACAGCATAACCAATATGCATTGGCCCTGAGTCGTTTGTAAGAAGCGTGTCGCACTCGGATATAAGGGCTGACAGTTCTCTGAGGTCTGTTTTTCCTGTCATGGTTAGAATTTGAGATTTGACATTTGAGATTTGGGATTCATGAACGATTTCTTCTGCTATTTCAATTTCCGATTGTCCTCCAAATATAACGACACTTCCGCCGAGCTCCGAGATTATTTTTCTTGTCACCTCTGCAAACTTTTCAGGCTGCCATCTCTTTGTTGAGCCGTAGGAAGCTCCAGGGTTGACGCCGACAACAGGCCTTTTCAGTCCCTTAAGGGCATCTCTTGCTCTGAGTCTCTCGTTGAGAGATAAATAGATATAAGGCAAAGAAAATTCAGCGTTTATGCCTGCCTGCCGGAGAATGTTCAGGTAATATGCTATGTGATGCATCTTTCTGTCATCATTATTAAAAGGAATTGAATCCGTAAGAAGAAAGCCTCTCAAATCCCTGTTATAACCTATTCTCTGCGGTATGCCTGAAAGAAAAGCGATTAAAGCGGCATCAAACGCGTTCTGAAAAAGTATTGAACTGCAAAAGTTTTTTGTTCTAAGAACTGAAGACAGCCTGAATTTACCACTTATGCTGCTGTATTTATCTTCATAGTGAAGAATGTCGTCTATGAACGGGTTGTTTTCAAATAGTGGCGCAACCCATGGTTTAACGAGAAGGGATATCTTAGTATCCGGCAATTCCTTTCTCAGCGCCCTGAGCGCCGGCATTGTCATTACGGCGTCTCCGATCCAGTTGACGCCTCTTACCAGCAGGTTTTTGCAGTTTTTGTCAAACATGGTTTAGTTTAACATTTTAGTAATCCTGAAAAAAACTTAAGCAAGAAGAAGTGAGGAATTGAGTTTTGAGTGGTTTTTGTGAAATAATAAACAATATACAATGAAAATCTGCGAGATATTTACAAGCATACAGGGCGAATCATCATATGCAGGCATGCCGTGTACTTTCATAAGACTGACGGGATGCAATCTCAGGTGTTTGTATTGTGATACGGCATACGCATATGAGGAGGGGATGGAGCTTACCGAAGCTGAAATCATAAGCGAAGTTGAGCTGATAGGCGTCCACCTCGTTACAATCACCGGTGGAGAGCCTCTGCTTCAGGAAGAGACCTTTCGGCTGACAGAACGCCTCATAGGCGAAGGATATAAAGTCCTGATAGAGACAAACGGCACTATGAGCATAAAGGATATTGACAGCAGGGCGGTTATTGTTCTTGATATAAAAACGCCAGGCAGCGGCATGTGGGAGGAGATGGACCTCTCTAACCTTGATTACATAAAACCTACTGACGAGATAAAATTCGTGATCACCGACAGAGAGGACTATGAGTGGTCAAAAGATGTGATGCATAAATATAATCTGGGATCTAAATGTCAGGTGTTCTTTTCTCCGGCTTTTGGAATTCTTCTGCCTGAATCACTTGTTAAGTGGATACTTGAAGACAGGCTTGATGTAAGGCTGAATCTTCAGATGCACAAATATATCTACGGAAGCGACAGGCGAGGCATATAAGACTGTTACTATTATGGATGCTGCCCCGAGCATCCCGGGGAGAATTGCAGATAAGTAGAAATTTCATGTTCAAAATTGTCGCTGAATATATTCCTGCCGAGATGATTTTTTATCTCGTTGATTTTCCAAAGCCTAACCTCGTCAATCTCTTCTTTATTAAATGATATTTTGCCGTCATAGACACATGAATATGTATATGCAAGCTCTGTTTCATAAGGGTTTGTGTGAATGTACGAATAGAGGAACTCAGGGCTGCATTCTGATATGCCGAGTTCTTCTTCCATTTCCCTTTTTGCCGCCTCAAGCAGATTCTCTCCGGGATTGACATGGCCTCCAACTGACGTATCCCATTTGCCGGGCGCTACATCCTTGGTCTCTGAACGCTTTTGGAGGAAAAGGTCTCCTTTTTTGTTGAAGACAAGCACATGTACAACCCTATGGATTAGAGAGGGGTTCCCGTGCACCTCAGATCTCGGTGCAATTCTAATTGTTTTGCCGTGACTGTCAGTTATCTCCAAGAATTCTTCGGTGGTATCAGACAATATTCCCCTCCCGCTTTTTTTAGTTAAATAGTATAACTTTCATAAATAAGGGTGTAAAGCGCTGCCCCGAGCCGCTCGGGGGTATTGACATTAATATCGGATATGTTAAGCTTTTAATTAGCAGAGCGTATTTTTATTGGGACACGAGATTGCGGCTCTGCATTTTGCTAATCAGGAGGGCTGACATGGACCTAATTCAGGCAATTAAAGAAAGGCGTTCAATCAATTTCTTTGAACCCGGCAAGGAGCTTTCTGACGGCCAAATCAAAAAGTTGCTTGCGATAGCAAATCTGTCGCCTTCGTCTTTCAATCTTCAGCCATGGAGAGTTGTCGTTGTGAAAAATCCTGAAAGGAAAAAGGCATTAAGGCAATGCGCCTTTAACCAGCCCAAGGCTGAAGAGGCCTCTGCAGTGCTGATTATGATTGCCGATCCAAAAGGCGTGGAAGAAAATATAGACAGGATGCTCAATAGCTGGCAGGAATTGGGTTACATGAAGCCGGAAATGCGGGAGACTTATAAGGGCATGACGCAGAATCTCTACGGGACGGAAGACAGCCTTACGAGGAAAATATTTGCGGTGAAGAACACCTCACTTTTTGCAATGAACATAATGATCGCTGCAAAAGGGCTCGGCCTTGAAACGCATCCCATGGATGGTTTTGACGAGGGATGCATTAAAAAAGAATTCAATATTCCTGCAGACAAAATAATACCGATGCTGATAGCGGTCGGTTATCTAAAATCAGGGGTAACGCTTCTTCCGCGGGCCTTCAGAAGAGACCTTAGTGAATTTGTAAGATTTGAATAATACTTTGAAAGAGACCGATAATGTTAACAGGGGAAGAAGAAATGCTTGGAGAACCTTCTCAATGGGAGCACAAGCATATTGAATATCTGAAAAAGATAAGGCAAAAACTCACGGAATTATAACTTTGAGGAGGAGGCGATGACAAATGCAATTGAGGTTGCTATCAAGATGGAGACAGACGCAATAAAATTCTATAAGGCGGCGGCGGATAAGACAAAAAATTCTGTCGGCAAAAAAATGTTCCTGACCGTAAGGGAAGACGAAAAAAGGCATCTTAATATGCTTACTCAGATATTTAGGGGCATTGATATAACCGTTAAAGATGTCAGTCCGATGAAAAATATCAAGACGGTTTTTGAGACCCTGAAGGACGAGATGATGAAAAAAGTTGGGGCAACAGATGATGAGCTTGAGGCTTTCAGAATAGCGTCTCAGATGGAAAAGGAAGGGATTGAGTTTTATAAGAAAGCGCTGTCAGAGGCGAAGACTGAAAAAGAAAGGATTCTCTTTGAGAGGTTGATAAAAGAAGAGGAACAGCATTATAGTATTTTTTCAAATTCTTATTCGTTTCTTTCCGATACGGGGAACTGGTTTATGTGGGAAGAGCACAGCATTGTTGACGGAGGAACGCCGTGGGCGTGAATAATGACAAGTAATGAGGAGGAATAATGGGATATTCAAATGTTGCCTTGAAGGATAAGATAATGGAGATGTATCCCGAGATTGTAAATTACGATGTCTCGGTATCCATTGAATTTGACAGGGCAAAGAATGCTTTTCTTGTCAAATTCAAAAAAGACAGCCGCGAGCTTACGACTCATATTGAAAAGAAAGACGCTGATGAATGCATGGACGGCATAAAATGCGTTTATCTCGGAATTCAAATAGGACAGTTTATAAAGAATTTTGAGGAGAGGAAATAGAACCCAAAGTTCAGACTGAAAAATATTTCGAGCCTGATATTGTAAAATACAGTGCAATGTCAATGGATGTTTTGAAACTCAAGAAACCGCTCCGGAAAATCCTTGTCATAAAACCAAGCTCGCTTGGAGATATTGTGCACAGCCTTCCATTTCTAAATGTGCTCAGAGACAGCTTCCCCAAAGCAGAGATTCACTGGATTATCGCAAGGGGGCTTGAAGGGCTGCTTGAGGGGCATCCAATGATAAACAAGCTCTGGATTATTAATAAGGACGATTGGAAGAGGATTAAGGGCGCAGGGGCTACGATAAAAGAACTGAGGTCTTTGTTTAAATCTTTAAAGGCAGAGAGATATGATATTGTTATTGACCTGCAGGGCCTTCTCAGAAGCGGGATTCTTGCAAAGGCGACCGGCGCGCCTGTAAGAATAGGTTTTAAAGAGGCGAGGGAAGGCAGCAGGATATTTTATACACACACTGTTAAGGCAGGCAAGGATGTTCATGCAGTGGACAGGTATCTTGAGATGGCAAAATTTCTCGGATGCGACACTTCCGAGGTGAAGTTCCCATTCCCTCTCTCTTTCACCTCTCAGCTTTCACCTTTCAGCTTTCAGCTTCCTGATAAATACGCTGTAATTGTTCCCGGCGCGCGATGGGAGACAAAGAGATGGCATCCGGAAAGATTCGGAGAGCTTGCATCTATGTTATCCATAAGATCCGTTATTGTAGGCGGGGAATCGGATATTGACATAGCTGGCATTGTAGTAAAGAATTCCGGCAGCAATGCCGTATCAATTGTGGGAAAAACGAACCTGAAAGAGCTTATAGAGATAATGCGAAATGCAAGGTTTGTAGTCACAAATGACTCGGGGCCAATGCATATCGCTGCTGCGCTGAATGTGCCTGTATTTGCCATATTCGGGCCTACGAACCCGCTGAGGACAGGCCCTTACGGCAAGTCGCATGTCATAATCCGAAAGGGGCTTGAATGCTCTCCGTGCTACAGGAAAAAGTGCAAAGGCATTAAATGTATGGAGATGACAGGAGCCAAAGAAGTAGCAGATATTATCAGGCAAAATTGACTTTGTTTTATCCTGTAATTTATATTACAAAAAATCAGAGCTATAGACTGATAGCCAAAAAGGGAAAATGACGAAAAAAGTTGCGGTGCTGGTAAGAGACAGGCAGCATGAAGCCTTAAGGATGGCGCTGGGGCTTACACTTGCCGATAATTCGGTAAGCGTATTTATTATGGATACAAGGCTTGCATCTGACGAAAATATTGAGATGAGCGTAGAGACTCTCGGTGATATGAATGCAAAAATATATTCAAATAATCCGGAAAATAAGTTTACACAAATGGCCACCGAAGAAATTGCGCAAGCCCTGACCGAATACAATATTGTGATTCCGTATTAGGCTGTGCCATGTTTAATTTAAAGCATAAATATTTCAAAAAAGAATTCATGAGAAACGGATATGAAACTCGGCATCTTAATAAATACTGACAGGCACCTGTCGGATATAATCGGCATCACAAGGGCTGCGCTTTCAAAAGGGCATGAGGTCATAATCTTCAACATGGATGAAGGAACAAGGCTTCTTGAAAACTCTTCTTTCAGGGAATTGTGCGGAATGAATGGCGTCAAGATGAGTTTTTGTGATTACAATGCAAAGGGATTAGGAGTGTCAAGGGAAGGCATCACTGATGAGATTGTATGCGGAAGCCAGATGAACAATGCGGAAATGGTGCATGAGGCAGACAGGGTGATTGTTTTATGAAAGGGAAAGGCATGATGATACTTCACATACTTAACGACGGCCCTACAGCCTTATCGGACAGGATAATAGCAGCTCAGTCAGAAGATAATGTTGTAAAGGTGATTGATCTCACAAAAAAATCAGTATCATACGAAAATATAATAGACCGGATTTTCTCAAGTGAGAAGGTTATCTCGTGGTAGTGCTTATAATTAATGAATAGTGATTCGCAGTGGTTTAAGAGAAATAATTATATTCTTCTTATCTCTTTCCTGATACTTTATACTTTTGTAGTTCTTTTCCTGCTAAGAGGTTTAGACGACAACAGGCTTGCAAGCTGGGAACGGGCTTTTTTATATGCTGACCCTGCAAAAATCTTTCTTATTCTCATTTTTTCCATTTTGATCGCTTACTTGCTTTCGAGGCTCCCATTTGTCGATAAGCATCCTGAGCTCTTTCTTTTTACTTTTTCATTTGCAATATCATCTCTCTTCTGGAGAGAACCTGAGATTATTCTGGATGCATCAAGATACTTCACGCAGGCAAAACATCTTGAGGTTTACGGGGTGGGATATTTTCTCAGGGAATGGGGAAAGGCAATACCCGCGTGGACAGACATGCCGGTGATGCCCTTTCTTTACGGCTTGATATTTAATTTTTTCGGTGAGGCAAGAATCCACATCCAGATTTTTACGAGCATCCTTTTTTCGTTGACAGCGGCTCTTACATATCTCATCGGCAGCGCAATCTGGAACAGGGATACAGGTTTGATTGGCGGAATTCTTTTTCTGGGCATTCCTTGCATCCTTGTCAACGTTCCATTGATGATGGTTGATGTGCCGGTGATTTTTTTTGTTGCACTTTCAGTTTTCCTGTTCATTAAAGCGCTTGTGCATGGCAAATTATTTACCGCTGCCTCCGCATGTTCCATTGCATTTACCTTGCTTACGAAGTATTCAGCGTGGCTTATGCTTTCTGTTCTGGTTGTAATACTCGTAGTTTACATTATCAGGGAATCGGGCGAGAGGAAAAAAATCATAATCAGGGGAATGCTTGTTATGTCGGTTTCGGGATTGTTAGCAGGAGCAGTTATCCTTTACAAGCTTGATGTGTTTTCGGAGCAGATAAGATTTTTGCTCAACTTTCAGAAGCCAGGACTAAAGAGATGGGGCGAGAGTTTTTTATCAACCTTTTTCTTTCAAACACATCCCCTTATCACTATTGCAGCCGGATATTCTGTTTATTTGGCAATCAGAAAAAAGGATTTTAAGTATCTGATTATATTATGGATGGTTCTCCTCGTATTCCTGTTCCAGCTTAAGAGGTCGCGCTATATCATGATGATTTTTCCTATGTTAAGCCTCATGGCTTCCTATGGCCTGATGAATGTTAAAAACAGAGAGATGATTAAGTTTTTTGCATTCTGTATTGCATGCGTCTCTATTGTTGTGGCGGTTTTTGCCTATCTTCCGATGACAGAAAAGATAAGCCTTGTGAATCTCAGAGATGCAGGTGAATACATAGACTCACTGGATGGCGGTACACTGGAGGTGTTCGCTGTTCAAACAGGGGAACCTGACGCGAACATAGCGGTCTCTGTCCCCATTCTTGATATCTTCACATCAAAAAAAATCAGGTATCGGTATATGAGATCAATACCGCCAAGCCAACAGGAAGTAGAAATCTCACCGCTCAGGTTTACATGGGAATATAAAAATCCCGATTATTATTCGGAAATTAAAGGGAAAGAAGATTCGGCAGTGGTGGCGTTAATTCATGGAGATAAAACCCTGAAACTGCAGGCTTATATTGAAAGCAGGATAAAAGATTACCGCAGGGTCAAAAGATTTATGGTATCGGATGAGATGTTCAGATTTCAGGTTTTTGTTTCTGTGTACAGCAGGCAATAAACTAGCTGAAATCAGCGCCATGGATACAGGTAATTAATAAAATTAAACTTTATGCCCTTTTGCGTTTGTTGACAAAATGAAGGTGCTGTGATATTTTAAACAAAATTTTCTCAGGGGGGAAGGTATGGAAACAGCAGTGGAAACCCTGAGTTCGGTTACATTCGGGTTTATAATTTCCGGACTCTTGATTGGCGCTATATTCGGGTTCATCCTCCAACGAGGAAGGTTCTGTATGAACAGCGCTTTCCGTGACACGATTTTCATCAAGGAGTTCGCGTTATTTCATGCATATCTTCTTGCTCTGGTAGTAATGCTTATCGGTTCAAATGCGCTCAATGACATGGATATCATCCACCTGAAGGCACAGTCATTCTATCCTTTGGCTAATATCATCGGAGGATACGTTTTCGGGCTTGGCATTGTGCTTGCCGGAGGCTGCGGAAGCGGTATTATCTACCGCATGGGTGAGGGCCAGCTTGCCTCGTGGTTTGCGGTTTTCGGTTTTTTCCTTGGCATCGGCGCCACCACTAACGGAATTCTCAAGCCTCTCTATGATGCTTTAAGAGGCGTGCGTATAGGTGAGCCAGGGATAACGCTCCACGGTATCATCGGCGGAGAAGATATAACCATCAAGTGGGCTATAATTGCTGTTCTAAGCGTTGTTTTTTTTCTGTTTGCTCTGAAGAGCAAGCCTTTTGCTCTCAAAAAACAGAAAGGATTCTACTGGTCAGTGACAGCACTGCTTGTGGGGGGGGCAGGTGTGCTCACCTTTTGGGCATCAGAATATTTTGGTTCTCCCGGATTTGCGCGTGGACTTAACTTCACTACGCCAACAGCCGAGGTGTTTTTTATAATACTTACCGGCGATGCTCATTCTAAATTCTTTCCTATGTTTGATCTTTTTGGCTATAAGGTTACATGGGCGTCGTTTTATATTGTCGGAGTTCCCATCGGCGCTGCTATAAGCGCAAAGATACTTAAGGAGTTTGCATGGAAGACACCGCGTGATGCAAAAGAACTGCTCACGGTTCTTGGCGGCGGCATTATGATGGGCTTCGGCGCTGCTACAGCAGGTGGATGCAATATTGGGCAGGGGCTTACAGGCGCGGTTACTCTCTCCGTCGGCAGTATTGTGGCGGCCATAGCTATTATTCTTGGCAACTGGACAATGGTTTATTATAAGTTCATCAAGCCAATGAGCGATATAGAATAATAACCTGACTCTTTGATTGCTAAAGACCTGAGGGGATCAAATAGGACTCCTCAGGTCTTTTTTATGGAAAAATAACTTGTAGTATTTGTAAACTAAAACATGGTAATTGATGCAAGAGAAATAGGGCCACAGGAGATACTAACAAAGCTGAAGAAGATATTTGAAGAATATCGTGAGAAAGAAATTGACATAGAAATCCTAATCATGACGCAAAGCGATGCGAAGAGGATAAAGGCCTTTGCTGCTATGTCGGGTTATAATGCAAATGTAGAGGCGAAGAACGGATATTTTGCAACACATATAACTGGCATATCGTGCGGATGTGCATAAAAATCTTCAAGTTATAACTCTGGTCTTTCCATGCTTGATCAAATTCTGGGAAAAAATACAACAATAATACTTGGCGGCGGGCTCGCAGGGCTTTCTGCGGGATATGTCTTAACCAAGGCGGAACTTGGGGTTAAGGTGTTTGAAAGTGATTCTACTGTTGGCGGGCTTTCAAAGACAATAATTCACGACGGGTTCAGATTTGACCTCGGCGGACACAGGTTTTTCACAAAGGATAGAGAACTAAATAATTTTGTAAAAGAACTGATGAGGGAAGAGATAATCTCTGTCCAGCGCAAAAGCAAAATCTACATGCGGAATAAATACTTTGATTACCCGCTTAAACCTTTCAATGCAATATTAGGCCTTGGCGTATCCACGACAATGGAAATATTGGCTGACTATGCTGCGGAAAAAATAAAAAACCTGATAAGAAAACCTCAGAACATTTCCCTTGAGGATTGGGTGGTCAGCAACTTCGGCAGGAAGATGTTTAATATCTACTTCAGGGAGTACAGCGAAAAAGTATGGGGTATTGACTGCAGCAGGATAAGCGCAGAATGGGTTGCCCGGCGTATCAGGGGATTGTCGCTGGCAAGCGCAGTTAAAAACGCATTTTTCAAACTTAACGCTAAAGATGTGGCTTCCCATGTTGATGTTTTTCTGTACCCTCAACTGGGCATCGGCCGTATCTCTGACAGGCTCAAAGAGGACATAGAAGCAGGGAACAACAGTGTCCTTACGGATTCACGCATAGAGCGCATAAACCATTCAGATTTTAAAGTAGAGAGTGTTGTAATAAATAGCCGTGAGCGGTTTGTAACAGAAAATGGAATGGAATTTATATCAAGCATACCAATAACAAAACTGCTGAAGATGCTGCATCCTGCTCCTCCTGAAAATATATTGACCGCTGCCTCACAACTCAGATTCAGAGACCTTGTGATAGCTGCTGTGATGATAAATAGGAAGAGGGTTACAGATCAGACGTGGATATACATACCGGAACAGAAGGTACCTTTTGGCAGAATCCATGAGCCAGCGAACTGGAGCGGGAAAATGGCTCCGGAGGGCAAGTCTATTCTTGTGGCGGAGTTTTTCAGTTTTAAGGGTGACAGGATATGGAATAAGAGTGATGAAGAGCTTACCGCCGTTACTGTTGAAAATCTGGAGAACATGAAATTTATCAAAAAGCACGAAGTAATAGACAGCGCTGTGCTAAGAGTGCCGAATGCCTATCCGCTGTTTGAGATTGGATACAGGGAAAGATGTGATGAGATATATGAGTATCTTGGCGGATTCAAAAATCTCCATATCACAGGCCGGAGCGGAATGTTCAGGTATTACAACATGGATCATGCCATAGAATCAGGGATAAAAACAGCAAAAAAGATAATTAAAAAATGCAGGATACAGGATGAAGAAAAGAAGGCTGAAAATCATGTATCATGAGTCATGCATCGTGTATCGTAATTTGCTATGAGATGCTCATTAATCATTCCGGCATGGGTTCCTGGAGACATCTTCTCTTCAAAAACAGCAAGCTCTCAGATTAACTACTGGCAGCCGCTTGGAACGCTTTACGTTGCTGCCGTTCTTCAGAAAGAAGGCCATGAAGTAAAGTTTTTTAATGGCGCCTTCAGGACACATGAAGAAATACTTGCTGAGGCAAGGAAATTCAGTCCTGAGTTCATAGGAATTTATTCAACTACTTTTGGCTGGGGAAGGGCTAAAAAGACAGCAGGAGATATTAAAAAATTGCTTGGCAGAGAGGCCTTTATATCTGCCGGCGGACCGTATCCCATCGCCAGACAGGAGCGCTGCCTTGAGGATGCAGGAGAATCAGTTGATGCAATAGTCACAGGAGAGGGCGAGTTTACGAGTCTTGAAATAATTGAAAGGCTTCAGACAAAAAGAACCCTCGAAGGAGTTCTCGGAGTTGTTTACAGGGAAGGCGAAAGGATTATAAAAAACCCTCCCCGGCCATTAATTGAAGACCTTGATTCTCTTCCGTTTCCCGCAAGAGAACTCTTAGGCGATGTAAATAAGTATATTCCTCCGCCCGCAACATACAGAAGAAAACCTGTCGCTGTTCTTATAACCTCAAGAGGGTGCAACAGAAGGTGCATTTACTGTTTTCAGATGGACAAGGAGCGCAAGACAGGCATCAGATACAGAAGCGTTGAAAATGTCATTAGAGAAATTGAACACTGCATTAAGCAGGGATTCAGGGAAATAAAATTCATAGACGATACTCTGGCTGCTGACTACGAAAGGGCAATGAGGCTTGCTGAGGAGATAAAACGCAGCGGGCTTGATTTCACATGGTTTGCATCCGCATGTGTTAATCAGGTGGATAAGCCTTTGCTTAAGGCATTTAAGGAAGCAGGCTGCTGGGCGATACTCTTTGGCGCAGAAAGCGGCGTTCAAAAAAACCTTAATACAATCAGAAAAGGAATAACGCTTGAACAGACACGGAATGCCGTAAAATGGGCTAAAGAAGCAGGGATTAAGGTCAGCGCTCCTTTTATGTTTGGCATTCCCGGTGAGACCTTTGAGGAGGGTCTCCGGACAATTAAATTTGCAATAGAGCTTAATCCTGATATAGCCAACTTCCATGCGATAACCCCGTTTCCCGGAACACATCTCTATGATAACCTTGAAAAATACGGGACGATGTCTGATGAGCTTTCTGATTTCACTTATCAGGGAGCTGCATTTATTCCATATACAATGACAAGGGATGAGATTCTGGAACTCAGGCAGACGGCATTCAGGAGATTTTATTCCAGGCCTTCATTCATTCTTAAGAAACTTTTGGAACTAAGAAACCTGAACGATTTCCTGATTGCAATGAAAAGTATAAAGAGCCTTTTCTGGCTATGGAGAAAAAGCGCTTTATTCGGAAGGAGGAAAGATAATTCCGAGAAGTCATTGTCAGGCCGGAATTGATTAGCAACGAGTTGACAGGTACAAGGTGAAAGGGTTATATTTAGACAGAATGGCTATTCTAAGAATATTAGTGGTTTTGTTCTTGGCCTGCGGCATCGCAGAAGCGGGTATCTATAAGTATGTCGCGGAAGACGGCTCTGTTCTTTATACGGATGTACCGCAGGGTAAAAAGGCAGCTAAGATTATAAAGACAAAAAATAGCAAGCCTGTGAAAGTCGCATATAATGTTTCGACGGCACATAACGAAAGCCTTCACCCCATTATTAATCAAAAAGCAAAAGAGCACGAATTGGATCCTTCTCTTGTCAGCGCTGTTATAAAGGCAGAATCGAACGGCAATCCTCACGCAGTTTCAAAAAAAGGCGCGATGGGGCTTATGCAGCTAATGCCGGGAACCGCAAATGACCTTCAGGTGAAAAATCCGTTTGACCCGGAAGAAAACATAGACGGAGGCGCAAGATACCTCAGATACCTCATTGAAAGATTTAACGGCAACTTAACACTTGCGCTTGCAGCGTATAATGCAGGGCCAAAGGCCGTTGAAAGGCACGGCTCTGTTCCTCCAATCACAGAGACAAAACAGTATGTAAGAAAAGTGCTTGCTCTGTATAAGGGAACAACTGGCATCTCTTTTTCGGGCTCGAATAGAATGAAAAAATCAGAGCCTATCTACAAGATAATAATGAACGACGGCACAGTCCTCTTCACAAATTTCCCTCTTTACAATAACAAAGCCAATTCAGTCAGGTTTTAGATGTTCGCAGAAAATATCTCCCTTCAAGAAGAAATTCTGAAGCTGAAAGAACAGAGGCGTGCAATAATCCTGTCCCACAACTATCAGAGGGGCGAAGTTCAGGACATAGCTGATCTTGTGGGCGACTCTCTTGAGCTTTCAAGGACAGCAGCCGCAATAGAAGGCGATGTGATAGTCTTTGCAGGAGTTCATTTTATGGCTGAAAGCGCCTCAATCCTCTCACCTGAGAAGACAGTACTCCTTACAGAAATCGGTGCAGGCTGTCCAATGGCAGACATGATAAGGGTTGATTCTCCAAGACCTGTAAGAAAAAGTTTTCCGGGGTTTGACAATCCGCCGCCCTACGTTTATCCTCCTGAATTCACCCTCCGCGACATAAAGGCACAGCATCCAGGAGTCCCTGTTGTTGCTTATGTGAATACGACCGCAGACATAAAGGCAGAAAGCGATATATGCTGCACATCTGCAAATGTCGTGAAGGTGATAGAATCCCTTCCATCGGATAAGGTGATATGCATCCCTGACAAAAATCTTTCCATGTGGGCAGCGAGGAATACTAAAAAGCAGGTGATTGCATGGGATGGTTTCTGTCATGTTCATGAGAGGGTAACGCCGGAAGATGTTAAGAAGGCGAGGGCAGAGCATCCCAATGCTGTTTTAATGGCGCATCCTGAATGCAGGATTGAGGTGCTTGATATGGCTGACCATGTTACAAGCACGTCAGGAATGCTCAGATTTGCAGCGTCATCTTCTGCAAAGGAGTTTATTGCAGGGACAGAGGTCGGCCTTCTGTATCGGCTGAGAAAGGAAAATCCCGATAAGGTGTTTTACCCCTTAAGAAAAGACATGATATGTCCGAACATGAAAAAGACAACGCTTAAGAGCGTTCTGAGGGCATTAAAAGAGAACAACTACATCATCAAAGTTCCGGACAATATCAGGATACCCGCAAAAATGGCGCTTGACAGGATGCTGGCAATCAAATAAGGTTATTTCTTTATCTGTATAACAAAAAGGGCATAGACTTTTTCGTCTATGCCCTTTTGAATTCATTTAATCCTAATAATCCTTTTTTAAGGACAGGAAATATTAATCATTATACTGTTGATTTGCTTAGGTCTTTGCCGCCCATTTTCTCCTTCAATGCTGCCTGTGCTCCTGCAAGTCTTGCAATCGGGACCCTGTATGGCGAGCAGCTTACGTAGTTTAAGCCGATCTTGTGGCAGAACTCAACAGACCTTGGGTCGCCGCCGTGCTCTCCGCAGATTCCCATCTTAAGGTCTTTCTTGACCTTCCGTCCCTTCTCAATCGCAATCTTCATCATCAAGCCTGTGCCGCCCTGATCAAGCGTGATAAACGGGTCATCCTCAAGTATTCCCTTTTCAACGTAAAAGGGCAGGAATCTTCCTGCGTCATCCCTTGAAAGGCCGAATGTCGTTTGCGTGAGGTCATTTGTGCCGAATGAGAAGAAGTCTGCCTGCGCTGCAATCTCATCCGCTGTTATTGCAGCCCTTGGAAGTTCTATCATTGTTCCTACAGTGTAATTTACTTTTATTTTATATTTCTTCTGGACGTCAGCTGCAACTTTAATGACGAGTTCTCTCATCATCTTAAGCTCATTCACATGTCCCACCAATGGTATCATTATCTCAGGAATTACCTTAATCTTCTGCTTTGCAAGCTCGCATGCTGCTTCCATAATTGCCTGCGCCTGCATTGCGTATATCTCAGGATAGGTTATGCCGAGCCTGCATCCTCTGTGCCCGAGCATCGGATTGAACTCATGCAATACCTTGTTTCTGGATTTAAGCTTGTCAACAGGGACTTCAATCTGATGCGCAAGCGCTTTAAGTTCTTCATCGGTATGCGGAAGGAATTCATGCAGAGGAGGGTCAAGAAGCCTGATTGTGACAGGAAGGCCTTTCATTGCCTTGAATATGCCTTTGAAGTCTCCTTTCTGCATCGGGAGGAGTTTGGCAAGCGCTGCCTGTCTTCCCTCTGTGTCATCCGCAAGTATCATCTCACGAACCGCGATTATCCTTTCAGGCTCAAAGAACATGTGCTCTGTTCTGCAAAGCCCGATTCCCTGCGCCCCGAAATCTCTTGCTACTGCTGCATCATGAGGAGTGTCTGCGTTTGTCCGGACCCCGATTTTTCTGAATCCATCAACCCATTTCATAAATATGCCGAAATCGCCTGTAAGTTCAGGCGTTATAAGCGGAGCCTCGCCGAGAATGACCTCTCCTGTTGTGCCGTTAAGCGTGAGATAGTCTCCTTCTTTGAGGTTGAATGTGTTAACTGTGAAATATCTCTGGCTCTCGTTTATATTTATCGCGCCGCAGCCTGCAATGCAGCATTTGCCCATTCCCCTTGCTACAACAGCGGCATGTGATGTCATTCCGCCCCTTGCCGTTAGAATGCCCTGCGCAGCATGCATTCCGCCGATATCCTCTGGTGATGTCTCTGTCCTTACAAGGATTACTTTTTCGCCTCTTTCCGCGGCTTTCTCTGCTTCGTCTGCTGTAAAGACTACCTTTCCAACTGCAGCGCCGGGCGAGGCGGGAAGCCCTTTTGCTATTACGCTGATTTTTGCTTTTGGATCTATCATCGGATGGAGAAGCTGGTCAATCTGCTGGGGGTCTATTCTTAATATGGCTGTCTTTTTGTCTATCAGCCCCTCTTTTACCATGTCAATGGCTATCCTTAAGGCTGATGCAGCTGTCCTTTTTCCGACCCTTGTCTGAAGCATATAGAGTTTCCCTTCCTGGACAGTAAACTCTATGTCGAGCATGTCTTTGTAATGCTTTTCGAGTTTCTTATATATCCTGTCAAGTTCATTGTATGCCTTTGGAAGCCTTTTCTTCAGCTCGTTGATGTGAAGCGGGGTTCTGATTCCTGCAACAACGTCTTCTCCCTGCGCATTGATAAGGCATTCAGCAAAGAACTTTCTTTGGCCTGTGGAGGGGTCTCTTGTAAAACCAACGCCTGTGCCGGAGTTTTCTCCCATGTTCCCGAAGACCATTGCCTGCACATTGCACGCAGTGCCGAGGTTTTCAGGTATGTTGTTAAGTTTTCTGTATTTTACAGCCCTATCTCCGAACCATGAGCTGAACACCGCATTTATAGCCTTTTTAAGCTGCTCATAGGGATCAGAAGGGAAGGTTTCTCCTGTGCTGCGTTTATAAATAACCTTAAATTCATCCACAACGCCTTTAAGGTCAGCTGCGGTAAGGTCCGTATCAAGATGTACGCCCCTTCTTTCTTTTATCTCTTCAAGGGCTCTTTCAAATTTCTGCCTGTCAACACCCATAACAATATTTCCGAACATTGTTATAAACCTTCTGTACGCATCATAGGCGAATCGGTCATTTTTGGTTTTTTTAATAAGCGACTTCATTGTTGTATCATTAAGCCCAAGGTTCAATACGGTGTCCATCATGCCGGGCATGGAGAATTTTGCTCCTGAACGAACTGAAACGAGCAGGGGATTGGCATGGTCACCAAATTTCATGCCCATTGCCTTTTCTGTTTTTTTCAGATTTGCAAGAACCTGCTCCCACATTCCCTGCGGATACTTCTTTTTGTTCTTAAAATATTCGTTGCATGCATCTGTGGTAATCGTAAACCCGGCAGGAACAGGCACTCTGAGGTTAGTCATCTCGGCAAGCCCTGCGCCTTTGCCTCCGAGAAGGTCCTTCATATCACCTTTTCCATCCGCTTTTCCATTGCCGAAAAAGTAAACGTATTTTTTAGCTGTCTTTGACATTCAAATATCCTCCAAGTATTAAGGATTTAGTTTTAGCCTAATAAAATACCTTACAAAGACATAAAATTTCAATAGATTTTTGAGTTTTTTGATAAAAAAGCAGTCAAAGCCGGTAAAGCCCTGTCGTTTTAACAAGCATAAACAAGAGGAAAAGCAAGGTAATTACATAAAGTAACACTTGATATTAATATCTTTAACTATTTGATTTAATGATACAATTTTAGATACATAACAATCGAGATTTTGATGTCATCGCGAGGAGTCCGTCCCGAAAGCATTCGGGATTGGGGCGACATGGCAATCTCAGTTGAGATTCCTCACTGAGACCATCATGATATGGTAAAGCGAGATTGCTTCACTCTGTTCGCAATGACAAATCTGGTTGACCTTAATAGCCGAATAAAACTATAATTGGAGGCTCAATTTGATGAGCAATCTTATTTTATGCGATTTTTAAAGAGATTATACGATTGGGTTTTACACTGGGCAAATACCCCTTATGGTATGCCTGCGTTGTTTCTGCTTGCATTTGCGGAATCATCGTTTTTTCCAATCCCTCCTGATGTGCTGTTGATAGCGTTAAGCCTGTCTATACCCAAAAAGGCATTTAAATATGCGGCAGTTTGTACCCTTGGGTCTGTTTTGGGCGGCGTTCTGGGATACTTTCTCGGATGGCAGTTCTGGGAGCTTGCAAAAGGCATATTATTTCAATACATAGACCCTGCGGGTTTTGAAGTCGTAAGGAATTATTTTATTAAATACGAGGCGTGGGCAGTGAGCATCGCCGGTTTTACGCCTATTCCATATAAGGTTTTTACGATATCAGCCGGATTTTTAAGAGCTGATTTCATGGTTTTCTTCATTGCCTCTGTACTTAGCAGGGGAGCAAGATTTTTCCTTGTCTCCCTGCTGATATTCCATTATGGCCCGTCTATACGTTCATTTATTGACAGGTATTTCAATATCCTGTCATACGCATTTATGACGCTGCTTATAGGCGGATTTTTTGCTATGAAATATGTCTTTTAGAATGGGCTTTTTCGGGTGATTGATTCGGAAAGAGCTTTCAGGTATTCATCCCACAACCGCTCTTTGGATATGCCTGAATCAATAAAATCCCACGGGAGATTTTCTGAAAAATCCTTATTCCTCATGACATAAAAATCAGGGCCTATGCCTGCCTCAATGCATGCTTTTTTCCAGTCATGTATTTTGAGCATAGTTTCAAGCACCCTTGAAACACGCCTGTCGCCCATTGAGAAAAAGCCCTGCATGTAAGCGTACTTCGGAACATCGTGGAATACCTTTATCCCCTTTATCGGCAGCAGAGAACTCTTTACAGCCTTAAGCCTCTTTTTTACAATCTCAATCTTTTCCATGCCGTGCCATTGGAACGGAGTGAATGGTTTTGGCACGAAGGGGCTTAAGGTCAGGGCTATAGTTCCTTTTTTTGATATGGCTCTTATCTTCTTTACGAGGCTTACAATGCCTTTAATATCATCGTCATTCTCTGTGGGAAGTCCGGCCATAAAATACAGCCTGAGCTTTTCCATGCCCTCAGAAAATATAAGCCTTGATGTCTCAATGATGTCATCCTCCGTTATCTTCTTGTTAATGACTCTTCTCAACCTCTCTGTCCCTGCCTCAGGCGCGATCGAGACACTTTTGCGCCCTTTTAACAACCCTGCAAGTTCAGCAGTCTTTCTGCTTGCCCTTAATGACGTGATGGAAAAATCCACACCTTCTGTTTTAAGAACCTCGCTGATATGGGGATAATCTGTGAGGGAAGGGCCTATAAGGCCGACCCTGCCGGTTATATTCATGGCATCGCTGATATCTTTTTTTATTTCAGGCAGTTCTTTTTTTCTTGCAGGGCTGTAAATATGTCCTGCAACACAGAACCTGCATTTCCACGGACACCCGCGCATCGCCTCAATGAGATACATGCCGGAAAACTCTGTTTCAGGGGTTACAATTGACTGCCTGAATCTGTGAGCAGAAATATCTTTGATGTACCGCCTCTTAATTGTTTCAGGGGCTCCATCCAATGCCTCCCTGCTGTGTATTCCGTTGTTAAATTTGATGTTATACAATCCGGGTACATAGACGCCTTCTATTGCGGCTGCTTGTCCGTAAAGCTCCGGCCTTGTCTCTGATTTTTTATATGTATCAATGAATTCATTAAGCATCTCTTCTGCTTCTCCGACAAAGCAGACGTCAAAGAAATCAGCCAATGGTTCAGGGTTAAAAAATGCACATACTCCTCCGATTATAAGAAGCGGATGTGTTTGATTCCTGTCAGATGCCCTGAGAGGTATATTGGCAAGCTTAAGTATTTTTAAGATATTCAGATAATCGTTTTCAAATGAAACCGAAAAAGCCAGAATATCAAAATTATTCAGAGGCCTTTTTGACTCAAGAGCAAAAGGCTTTGTATCGGTCCTGACATACTCATCAATATCATCCTCATCAGGCAGAAATGCCCTTTCGCATAATGTGTCGCTCCTGTCGTTAAGAAGCGTGTATATCCCCTGAAATCCGAGATTTGACATTCCGACATGATAAGTATTCGGATAAATAAGGCAGACATTAATCCTGCCGCCGGGGTCTTTTAATATTGTGCCTTTTTCTTTAGATAAAAGTTTATCTGCTTTTTCTATAAGTTTACGGTTCACAGCATCACCAGCACAGACATCATTGCGATTGACCATATAATATCAAGCGGCAGGTGCTGTTCGCAGGTTGAATCAAGGAGCACGTCTGCCCTTGAAGGGAACTCATCGTCAGAGAGCCAGAGGATTAATGTTACGGGTATGCGGGGCAGGGGCAAGAGTTCAACGGATGCATCGCCGTAATTCATGATATTACCATTGAGGTTTTTGCCTTTTTCAATAAAGCTTGCCTTGTCGTTGCCATACTTTTCAGCGATCCTCTCCAGTGGAAGCACATGGCTGCCCCTAAAAAAAATCTCTCCACCTTTAAGTCCCACAGGTTTGACAAGTTTTTCCGAGAGGGGAATGTCTCTTGAGTTGATGAGATAGCATAAAGCGGACAGGTTGAAAAAGTAACCGTATTTTTTGAGAATTATTTCTCCTTCAGGCTGAATATTTTTAATCTCTCTCTTGCCGGGATGAACCGAGAAATCCATTCCCAGCGACTTCAGTATGTAGCTGTTTTTTCCGTCGTAGAAAACCCGTGCCTTCCTGCATACATCAGAAGGATTGAGGTTGTTTAAGTCTTCCCATGCCTTTTCTTCGCCTGTGCTCATTCTTTATATTCTACTATAACAGCAACGTCACTTAATGTATTTGTATGGAACTTATACATTTTATTGTAAAGGTTTGCCGGACTTTGATACAATGAAACTGGAGGTTTGAAAAAATAGCCACTGTTTACGGACATATAGCGGGATTAAAAAAGAGTTCACTCTACTCCCTCGAAAAGATTTACCGCAGGAAGGTTCCTGCCGATAGGGTAATAACCCCTGAACTGGCAAGACATCTCACCGAGCTTTCATCGGAAATCGGAAAACAGATAGGGCTTCTTATAACCAGAGACGGAAGGATTAGCCATGTCATAGCCGGCGATGCAAAGAGCGTTTTTATTCCCGGGCTTGAAGATTTTCCGCTCGGCAGGCGCGCGCTGCGCGGCATGCGCCTTGTGCATACCCATCTGAAAAATGAGCCTCTCAGTCAGGATGACCTCACAGACCTTGCCCTTCTCAGGCTTGATATAGTTGCCGCAATCGGAGTGAAAGACTCTCTTCCTGACAATATTTATACTGCGCATCTTATGCCACAGGGCTCAGAAAAGCCCATTGAAATCTTGCCTCCCGTAAATTTTCACAGGTTTAACCTTGATTTCATCTCTTTCATAGAGTCGCTTGAAGAAGAAATGGACAGAAAAAGGCTGTTTGACCAGTCGGAGATCCCGACCCGGTCGGGAAAGGACTTGCGCGAAAGGGCAATTCTTGTAAGTGTATCCAAGAAGACGAAATATGAACAGGAAGATTCGCTTGAAGAGTTAAGAGAGCTGGCTTTTTCGAGTGATGTGCTTGTGCTTGATGCAGTAATCCAGCGACCCAAAGATATAAACCCTAAGTATCTTATGGGCGAGGGCAAACTTAAAGATGTGATAATCAATGCCCTGAACAAAGGCGCAACGCTTCTGATATTTGATCAGGACCTGAATCCGTCTCAGGTGAAGGAAATAGGAGCACTTACAGAACTCAAGGTTATTGACCGTTCCCAACTCATATTGGACATATTCGCAAGAAGGGCGCACAGCAGGGACGGAAAGGTTCAGGTAGAGCTTGCACAGCTTAAATACAGGCTGCCGAGACTGACAGGCAAGGGAACAGCAATGTCCCGCTTGATGGGAGGAATCGGAGGAAGAGGCCCCGGCGAGATGAAACTTGAGATAGACAGAAGGCGCGTAAGGGGCAGGATAACCCTCCTTGAGAAGGAACTTAAATCTCTGAGTGAGGCAAGGAAGCAGAGGAAACAGAGAAGGGTTGAAAAAATGATTCCGATTGTTTCAATCATAGGATATACAAATGCCGGCAAATCAACTCTTCTGAATTCCCTTACAAAAAGCGGAGTGTTTGTGGAGGAAAAGATGTTTGCAACGCTTGACACGGCAAGCAGGCGTCTCAGATTTCCAAAAGAAAGGGATGTTATTATCACCGACACAGTGGGTTTCATAAGAGACCTTCCGAAAGATTTAATGGCAGCCTTTAAATCAACGCTTGAAGAGCTTCAGGACGCAGACCTGCTTTTGCATCTTGTGGACATATCCAATCCGAGGTTTGAACAGCAGATGGAGTCCGTTGAAAACATACTCAGGGAGCTTAACCTGTCAGACAAAAAGAGAATAATCGTATTCAACAAGGCAGATAAGGCCGCGGAGGATGAGATTAAAAATATAGCGCTCCGCTACAATGCAATTTATATATCAGCTCTTAGACAGTCCACGTTTAACCCGCTGCTTGATGTAATAGAGAAAAACATCTGGAATGAAAAATTACAAGAGGTACAGCTATAATAATCATCTATGGAATTTGCGCCTAAGTGGATAGCATGGGAAATAACGCGGAGATGCAACCTGCGTTGCGTGCACTGCCGTTCATCGTCAGAGATGGAGATAAAAGGGCATTCTGACTTCCCGACATCAGAGGCTTTCAGGATAATTGATGACATTGTAAGCTATGCAAAGCCCGTTATTGTTCTTTCAGGAGGCGAACCGCTGGTAAGGGAAGATGTCTTTGAGATTGCTAAATACGGCACAGAAAAAGGGCTGAGGATGTGCCTTGCCACAAACGGCACGCTGGTTACAGATGAGTCCTGCGAAAAGATAAAGAGTTCAGGAATTAAAATAGTCTCTATAAGCATTGACGGCTCTGATGAAAAGGTTCATGATGACTTCAGAAACCAGAAGGGAGCATTTGCAGGGACGATAAATGCTGCAAGGCTTTTTAAGAAGCACGGGATAGAATTTATCGTCAATTCCTCTTTCTCAAAGAGAAATCAGGAAGAAATACCCAAGGTGTACAAACTTGCAAAAGAACTCGGCGCAACTGCATGGTATATGTTCATGATAGTGCCTACGGGAAGGGGCGAGGAGATAATGAATGAACTCATTTCCAAAGAGGCTTATGAAGAAATTCTTGAATGGCATTATGAGATGGAGAAGGATGAAAAAGATATGCTTGTAAGGCCGACATGCGCGCCCCACTATTACAGAGTGGTTCTGCAAAAATCTAAAGAAGAGGGCGCTAAGTTTGAAAAAAGGACTTTGAAGTTTTCCACAGGCGGCGCAAAAGGCTGCATTGCAGGACAGCTTATATGTTTGATTGATGTTGACGGCAACGTGCTTCCATGCAGTTATTTCCCGAAGCCTGCGGGGAATATAAGAGAAACATCATTTAAGGATATATGGGAAAATTCAGAACTCTTCAGAGAGCTTCGCGATTTCAAGAAATATAAAGGCAAGTGCGGTTCATGCGAATATATAAACGTCTGCGGAGGATGCAGGGCAAGGTCTTATTCAATACACGGCGATTATCTTGAAGAAGAGCCGTTCTGCGGCTATGTTCCAATAAAACTAAAAAAGAAGGTGGTAAAATGAACGATACATTTCTTAAAGCGTGCCGCGGTAAAGAAGTGGATTACACTCCTGTATGGTTTATGCGTCAGGCAGGCAGATACCTTCCTGAGTATCAGGCCATAAGGGAGCAGGTTGATTTTCTTACTCTCTGCAAAACCCCTGAACTTGCCGCAAAAGTAACTCTTCAGCCGGTTGACATATTAGGCGTTGATGCAGCAATACTTTTTTCGGATATCCTCATTCCTGTTGAGGCAATGGGGATGCACCTTGAATTCTCGGAAAAAAAAGGGCCTGTTTTAAGCGAACCGGTCAGGACAAAATCCGCTGTTGACAGGCTTGTAGTGCCGGACACTGAAGATTCAATGCCGTTTGTTCTGGATACGATAAAGATTCTGAGGAAAGAGCTTGAGAAAAAAGTTCCTCTCATCGGATTTTCCGGCGCTCCATTTACGCTTGCCACGTATATGATTGAAGGCGGAAGCTCAAAGAACTTTCTAAATACAAAAAAGATGCTGTTTCAGAACAGGGCAGTATTTGATTATCTGATGAAAAAACTGACTAAGACAGTTATCTCATACCTTTCAAGCCAGATAATTGCAGGCGCTCAGGCTGTCCAGATATTTGACTCATGGGCAGGCATACTTGCGCCTGATGACTATAAAGAATTTGAACTTCCATATGTGAAAAAGATTGTAACCAGCCTCAAGAAGCAGCATCCTGAAACGCCTGTAATCTATTTTGCGAATAACTGCGCCGGAATTATTAAAGAGGTGAAAAAGTCGGGAGCTGATGTTATAGGCATTGACTGGAGAATTGATATCGCTGATGCGATAAGGAGACTCGGCAAAAAAGTTGCTGTTCAGGGCAACATTGATCCTTGCGCACTTTTTTTGCCGGAAGAAGAGATTGAGAAGAAAGTTCGGGATATATTATTAAAAGGGAAAAGCGCAAAAGGGCATATATTCAATCTCGGGCATGGGATACTTCCGGAGACGCCTGTAAAAAGTGCAATTGCAATGGTTGAGGCCGTTCACAAATACAGCAGAAAATAGCCTATTTATCCAAAGACTTAGGACAAGCCTGAGCATATTAGCCGGTATTAATTTCTGGGGCCTTCAGAAACCTGCCTGCCATTCCAAAATAATTTCACAATTCCATGTTGCAACACCAATAAACCGGTGATATGATTTAAATCATGGGATCTCTTTTCATTCAGGAGTAGCATTAATCGAAAGGGGGAATATATTAGGTTATGTCTTTGGACTGGAGAGATTTTTTAAAAATCAAACTTATCGGCAGTGCGGCGATTCTGTCAGGAGTTGCTGAACCTGCAACTGCCGAAATTAAAAGGAGGTAAGGGTTATGCCATACGCAGCAAAGGACTATTCAAAACTCATAGGCATGGAGGGGTTCAGCGAGATATTGTTGAAGAACCATTTCACGCTCTATCAAGGGTATGTTGCCAACACGAACAAGGTTCTGGACGCCCTCGACCAGATGCTGAGAGACGGTAAAACTGCTACACCTGAATTTGCGGAACTCAAGAGGAGGCTTGGCTGGGAATTTAACGGAATGAGGCTTCATGAGTATTACTTTGAGAACCTCGGAGGGAAGGGCGGTCTTGACAAAAGCGGCAAGCTCGCCAAGAAACTTGCAGAGGGCCTCGGCAGTTATGAGGCGTGGGACAAGGATTTCAGGGGAACAGGAACCATGAGAGGCATCGGCTGGGTTGCTCTCTATCACGACAGCCAGAGCGGAAGGCTGATTAATTTCTGGATAAATGAGCACGACGTATCCCATCCCGCAGGATGCAGCCTGATTCTCATCATGGATGTTTTCGAACACGCCTTCATGCTTGATTACGGGCTTAAGAGGGCTGACTATATCGAGGCGTTCTTTAAGAATATTGACTGGAAGGCGGCTGAGGGAAGGCTTAAATAAAATCACAGTACAAGGAGGCACGTATGCCTGAGAGAGCGCCGTCAAAGAAAGAAAAAATAAAAAGGCCTGTGGAATTATCAGGAAAACTTCTGCATACCCTGAGGGAATGGCAGAAACTCGAAGATGCCACAATAAAATTTTCAGAAGAACTTATGGAAAAAACTGACAACAAACTAATAAGAATGACTATGGAGATGATAAAGCACGACTCTCAGAAGCACAAGGTTATGCAGCAGATGCTTATAGACAGTCTTACGAAAGAAGCTTTTATCCTGAGTCCTGATGACCTTGCCTTGCTTTCAAGCGGGCTCAACAAGCACCTTGCGGCAGAGGCAAAATCTCTGGAACTTGCTGATGAAGCGCTCAAGAACAGCGAACTGTTCGTAACGCGCTACATACTGTCATATCTCATAGCAGATGAACAAAAGCATCACAAGCTGCTCTCAAACCTTAACGAACTGAAAAGGGCAACTGTTTTTGTTACATAACAAATTAAACATCAAAAGGAGGTCAATATGTCTTGTATACGCGCAAAAGATATTATGCATCCAAGAGTAAGTCTGCCGGCGAAACTGAAGGGCCAGGAGCTTGTTGAAAAACTTATGTGCGGTTATCCGGCTCTGCCTGTTGTAGACGATAATCTGGTGGTGATGGGAATTGTCTCTGAATATGACGTATTGAGAGCCATAAAAGAGGGGAGAACTATTCATGAATTCAGCGCAGAGAGCCTTATGTCCTGCGGACATGCTGAGCACGAAGGTGTCTGCTCAAAACCTATTACAGTGGCGGCTGATACGCCTATAGAGGAAATAGTGGATCTCTTCTGCGGAAATTCTTCAAGTCTCTCTGTCCTGCCGGTTGTTGAGAATAAAAAGCTTGTGGGAATAATCGGCAGAAAGAATATCATCAATGCTCTGGCTGAAAAGGGTTTTTGGAAAGAGCATGAATTCAAAAAGAGGGTTTAATTGAATCAAAGAAAGGGAGAAACTAATGGAGAGAAGGGATGTTGTAAACGCTCACGGTAATCCTGTAACCCTGACAGGCGCACATCTGAGGGTTGGGGACAAGGCCCCTGATTTTACTGTGCTTGACGGGAATCTCAAAGAGATAAGGCTGAAGGACTTTGAAGGGAAGATTAAGGTTATAAGCGTTACCCCCTCTCTTGATACCCCTGTATGCGACATACAGGCAAGGAGGTTCAATCAGGAGGCTGCAAAATTTCCGGAGAGCGTGGTTGTCCTGAATATAAGCATGGATCTGCCTTTTGCCATATCGAGGTTCTGCACAACTGCCGCCATAGACAAGGTCAAAGCGTTTTCGGATCACAGGGATTCATCCTTCGGCACAGCCTACGGGGTTTTGATTAAGGAACTCAGGCTCCTTGCCCGCTCCATATTCATCATAGACAGGGATGACACAATAAGATACATCGAGATAGTCCCTGAACTTACAGAGCATCCTGATTATGACATGACGCTTAAAGAGATAAATAAACTGCTTTTGTGAGGTGGTGTTATGGCTACAGAAGTGAGAGAGATAAAGGAGCTTGCAAAGAAATTTACGCCTGAACAGATAGAAAGATGCATTATGCAGCAGATTGAGACAGGAGAAAACATTTGTCTGAGAAATGAATCTGCTGAAAAGATAATAAACGAACTGTCAAAGGCAGAATATGTAAAAAGACTGATGAGAAAGGGTATGACCATTGCAGATGCACTGAGAGAACTTGCAAGCCGTATGAGACAGATGCAGAAAGGATTCAGGTGAATACGAAAGATTATTTTGAGCTTTTCAGATATCTGATGGAGCAGTATTGCCTGTTTCAGGAGGATATAGTATTTGTGGATGATATCTCTGAATGGTGCAGGCAAAACAGTATCCCCGATGTAGACAGTAACAGGCCGATGAAGCTTGTCCTAAAGACGCCATCAGGCTGTAAAATGCTTATCAAGGAGACGATACCTGATGAGGTTATAGGTGAAAGGGTCAACGCCCTCAGGATCAGAGGCCAGATAAAAAGTGTAGCATTTGACAGGGCAGACATGCTCAATTCTGACCAGAAAAAACTCGCATATCTCTTTTTAAGCGAGTATGCAGCAAGCCTTATTGATGTTGGAGATGATGAGCTTCTGGCAGATGACTGGGCATTCACAGAGATGAAGAGGCTGGGGTATTTCAAAAAATAAATAGAGGAGGACATGTTACGAAAAAGACTTATCTTTTACTATCGCTGCCATTTGTTGTTTTTTCTTTTGCAGTTGCGGCAGGCAGGGTAAAGGGCTGCATTGACTGCCACAGCGCAAAGAAAGACAACGATTATATTTTCACCGGAGAAGTAAGGAAGTAGCCTAAGCATATATTTATAACGCTGTATTGCATGAATCCTACAGGGGAGGGTAACTATGAATGAGCATGAAAAATCAAGAAGAGATTTTTTAAAGCTCATGGGAGCTATAGCCGTTGCATCGCAATTTCAAGGCATACTGTCAGAGGCTGTAGCCGCTGACGTTGTTGACATAGATTCTACAGACAGGGTTTTTATCGCAAACGAAGATTCAAATACCATAAGCGTTATAGATCCGAATAGCAATACCGTAGAAACCACCATTAACCTTACGAGTTTTGATGAAGACCCTCGCCCGCCGTTCAGATTTGTTACCGGAGGCGTAATGCCTACTCATGCGGTGATGATACATAAGCCGCTGTATCATGGCTGCATTGACGCTCACGGTGTGGTGCCGTCTCCTGACGGCAGAATGCTTGCAACAAGCGGCAGAGGGTCAAGCAATATCTATTTGATTGACACTGTAAAAAAGAAAGTGATAGGCAATGTTCCGAATCCATTTGCATCACTTACAACAAATTCCGAAAGAATTTCCAGCGGAATACTTGTTGGCAGAGAGCCGCATGAACCGACATTCAGCAGAAACGGCAAGGAACTATGGGTTGCCCTTAGGGGCGAAGATAAAATAGCCATTCTTGATGTTGAACTGGCAATAAAACAGGCAGGCGGTGTTGAGACTAAGGCAATCCGGCGGTTCATAGATACGATTAACGGCCCTGCACAGGTATGGTTTAACGCAAAGGGCACTCTTGCCTTTGTGGCGAGCCAGAAAGTACCCAAGCTTGATGTCCTGAAGGTTAATCAGGGCAAGGGAGGGTATTCTAAACCACAGCGCCTTGTTACGATTGACATCAGCCAACAGGACAAGGCCGGCTTTACACCTTTCCTTAAGACCTCTCCTGACGGGAAAGAGGTATGGCTTTCGCACAAATTATCAGATGCTGTTTCCGCGCGCTCTGCAACGGAACACTTTAATCTGCTGGACAATGTTTCTTTGGGCAAGCTTGCAAGGCCGAATCACCTTGAGTTTGTGGAGAATGCAAATGGCAAGGTTATTTATGTAAGCCTTGCGCGTGTGGATGACGGAGGGCCTCGTGGCGCTGCATCAAGCCGTATATCCATAATAGACAGGAGTGTTTCTCAAGGACAGCGAAAAGTCGTTGGAAGTTTTTTTTCGCATGGCAGAGAGGCTCATGGCTTATGGACAAATCCTGCAAATAAACTGCTTTATGTCTCGCATGAGCAGGACGAGCTGCCCGGGACTTCAAATGAAGGACAGAATGTTGCAAGCGCCTTTGATGTTTCAGACCCATTCAATCCTAAATTCATTGCCGAGATTCCTTTGGGCAGCCTGAAGCTTCCTTCAGGTGAGTTGAGAAGCAAAAAAAGCATCAATCTTGTTTATGTGCGTCCGGGCCATAAAGGGCAGACGGCATAGAAAGGAGGACAAGCGCATTGGCTGATAACCATACACATGGCAAGACAGAGTTATCCGGTTTTTCGCCGGAGTATAAAAAATTTATGCAGGAGATGGGCGCCGGCATGGAAAAGATGATGACGGATATGCACGCTCCGGGATATACCGGCAATCCGGATGTGGACTTTCTGGCAATGATGATACCGCATCACGAAGGCGCAGTGGAAATGGCGCGCCTTGTGCTGATTCACGGGACTGACCCATTGATAAGAAAATTGGCGGAGGATATTATTGCGTCACAGACGTCGGAAATTCAGACAATGAAGCGCCGCCTGAAAATCCTGAGCAAGCAGAATGATGCTGATCCTGAAGGTTTTCCTGCGCTCGGAGGCACAAGAGGGGTTAAGGAATAGGGAGATTTTAAAGCATAATAAAAGGAGGTATGCATGCAGACAATGGCGTATAAGGGAATGACTATCAAACTTGATGCTGACGGTTTTCTGCTGAATTCTGAGGACTGGAACGAAGATGTCGCATGCGCGCTGGCTGAAAACGAGGGCGTGGAGGAACTTACAAAAGACAAGATGGACATAATAAAATTTCTGAGGGAATATTATAAAGAGCATAAATTTTTTCCGATCCTGCGGGCTGTTTGCAAGAATGTGCATCAGCCGAAAAACTGCATAACCGAAAACTTCATGAACCCTGTAAAGGCATGGAAGATTGCGGGGCTTCCTAATCCCGGGGATGAGGTTAATCTGTTTAAAACATGGGAACCGCTCGGATTTTAAAGAAAGGAAATGCGGAAGAGGGACATGTTATCATAATCAATGAACATAGTCTGCCAGAACAGGAAGGCATACCACGATTATCACATAGAGGAAAAAACAGAGGCCGGCATTGCCCTTTTGGGGACAGAGGTAAAATCCCTCAGAGAAGGGAAGGGGAACCTGAAAGACAGCTATGTTCTTGCAAAGGATAGCGAGTTTTTTCTTATTAATTGCCACATCAGCCCTTACAGCCACGGCAACATCACAAATCATGAACCGCTCAGGACAAGGAAACTGCTACTGCACAAAAAAGAGATAGAGAGATTAAGAGGGCAGGTGGCGCAAAAAAGTTACTCGCTTATCCCTTTAAAGATATATTTCAAAGGCTCTTTCGCAAAGGTTGAGATAGGGCTTGCAAAAGGCAAGAGGCAGTATGAAAAAAGGGATGCTATCAAGAAAAAAGAAGCTGACAGAGAAATAGAAAGGGCGATGAAGAGCAGGTAAATATGTTATTATATAAGTGTCCTCGGGGGCGAAAGGGCTCGACGGGGGTTACGAGGCTTAGGCGGCATGTCGTGGCTCCATCACCACGTTAAAAGATGGGAAAAAACACAAAAGCCAACAACGAACTGGCACTTGCTGCTTAATTAAAGCGGCACGCTGCACCGGGATTGCCTGTGTTTTGGATGCAGCGAAGGCAGCAGGCTGGTCTCAGGTCTTTCTCCTGAACCTGAGGCAAGATAAAGGGAGATGGGGTGATGAAACAGCCCGTTTGCCGGCGGTTCAGCATCCGAGATTAAGTAGGCAGAACAAACATGTAGAAACCTGAGAGTAGTGCTTTCGGACGCGGGTTCAATTCCCGCCGCCTCCACCAATCAATAAGCCAGTACTATATTTTTTGAAGCACTATTGACAAGAATTAATAGTATGTTATACTAACATCAGAATCACGATGAGAGGCTATCCAAAGGGTTTCGTCCCGCGGTAATGCCTCTCTTTTATTTTGGATCCTTTCTGTACTCTAACTTCTCCTTAAGATTGTTCATAAATACTACGTGCGACATAACTTTTCTAAACAATGAAGAAAACTTCTTTTCGTTAGGCACCATCAGCTTAAGCAGTTTCTCCTGCTTTATCAAATAATCCACCAGACAATAAAAATCTCCATCACCTGTAACAAGCAGTGCCTTGTCATATCTCTGATATTCAACCATTGTGTGCAATACCAGTTCGGCATCAACATTTCCCTTTACTTTTCCATTCGGCAAAGTGAGAGTAGGTTTAAAGATGACTATATAGCCTGATTCCTGCAAGGAAGTATAAAGGTCCTAATTTTAAGGAACATATCCAAGGAATAGAAAGGCTTTGGTTATGCTGTATTTATCTTCAAGGTATTTCCGAAATTTTTTATAATCCAGAAACCACCCTTGCGCACGTATTGAAAGATTCAGATTCTGGCTGTCTATGAAAGCAAAATTGCTCTCTTTTTTCTCCATGACATTCATTTTATCATGTATCGGAAAAGATTACTTTCATAATCTAAGCTTGAGCCGGTGCCTCAGATGAAATATTATATCAGAGAGAAAGATGTTGAAAATAATGGGAGGAAAGGATTAGTATTTAGGGGCGGTGAGGGGAAGAAGGAGAAGATGGGAAGTGTTCCCCAAGTAGTTGTTGGATGTTTCATATCTGCCTTGCCTTTTCATGAATAACCTGTCATAGTCCATACCTCAAAAAAAGACGCTACCTATCAGAGAGAAAAAATGTTGATAAGAAAATTAAAAAGGCGGTGAGTTTATCCATAGGCAAAGGGCGTGAGTGCATCAAGTGCGTATCATAATCGGAAAAGTAGCTCACCGCCTTTGGTTTGAAAATTGAGCTTGCCGACGATACGCTTCAAGATTTACTTTGGGAGTCATATATTTTACTTAACGGCTTTTTTAATGTTAGCCCGTTTGTGAAATTATACGAGAGCGCACATGGCGTATCGTGGGGCAAGCAATTTCAGCAGATTTTCATTGGGCCACAACCTCAACAGAAAATCAAACCGCAGTAATCATTCAGATTGGCCCGTCCATTTTTTTCCGAAAAACCCCAGTCCGAAAACCGCTCGCATTCCTCCCCAGACCCCTCCTGCGGGCGGGTCGCTCACGACTTAAATCCTGCCATTCCAAGAATCTGAAATTCCAGCCCACCTTTACCTTCTATTTTTTCAACTTCCTCCGTCTGTTATAATAGTTCCGCACTTTATGGAAGAAATTAAAATCAGCAGAATAATCCGCTCAAAAAGAAAAACGATTGCGCTTGTGCTGACGCACGATGCAACGCTTGTTATTCGAGCGCCGTTTAAAACCCCTGTTGATTACCTGGAAAATCTGGTTAATGAAAAACGAGGCTGGATTAGAGCAAAGTTGCAGGAGATACAGAGCAGGCCCAAGCCAAAAGCCAAGGAATTTGTAAATGGAGAGTCGTTCTTTTGTCTCGGAAAGAGCTATATGCTGAAAATTGTGGATAGTATTGGCGTTGATATTGAGCTTAAAGATAATCTGCTTTTATCTCTGGAAAAAGTGCCTTATGCAAGGGATGTTGTGATAAAGTGGTACAAATCGGTCGCGGAAAAGAAGATAAAAGAGCGCTGCGAGTGGTATTCAAGCCTTACCGGATATAAGCCGCTTTCAATCAAAATCACTGGCGCTCAAAAAAGATGGGGCTCAAGCGGATCAAGGGGAACGGTAAATTTCAGCTGGCGTTTGATAATGGTTCCGCTGGAAATAATTGACTATGTAATTGTGCATGAACTTGTGCATTTAGAACAAAGAGACCATTCAAGATTATTTTGGGATAAAGTAAAAAGCATCATGCCTGATTTTAAAAGAAGGCAAAAGTGGCTGAAGGATAACGAAAGGACTCTGAGTATTTAAAGGAATCCGAAGCGGAAAAATCAGCAAAAGTTCCGGAGAAGATCTGCTTATTTCCCCTCTCTTAATGTTAAATACCCTGAAAATATTATCAGCAGTCCTCCGATAATTGAGCCTTTTCCCGGCAATTCACTCAAAAATATTATGCCGAATATTATCGCGATAACAGGCTCAATATAACCAAACACAGCGGTTCTGCCGGCAGAGACGTAGCGAAGACCTTTAAAGTAGAGAATAGGGGCTATTGTAGAATGGACAATCCCCATTACCAGAAAACTCCAGAGCGCATTTACCGGAAACTCCCTGACAAAAGGCGCAAGAAGGATTGCGATGACTGCGTTTGAGAAAAAGGCAAGCACTACAGGATTAAAGCTCTGCGTGTAAATTCTGATGAGGATAACGACTACCGCATAAGCGAATCCCGATACCAGCCCCGCGGTTATTCCAAGGGCGTCGCCTTCGTTAAATGAAAATCCGTTGAGCATAATCCACAGGCCTGCTGAAGCTATGGCGATTGAAATAATAATCGGCCGTGTTACTCTCTCTTTCAGGAATAACGGAGCAAGAAAAGCGACAATGACAGGGGCGGTGTAATGAGTGAGCACTGCATTTGCTATCGTTGTATGTTTAAAGGCAAGGTAGTAAGTAAAGGTATTTATTAATGAAGCAGCACCAAGAATTAAAGGATATTGAAGCAGTTTTAGTCCTGGGAACTCTTTCCTGTAAGTTTTCCGGGACAGGATTATTCCCTGAACAATAAGAGAGACTATAACTGAATAAAAGATAAGCACATGAACCGCTACCCCTGACAGTTTTACGATTACGCCGAGACTGCTCCACAGGAATAGGGCAAGCAGAATATAAAGAGAAGGCAGCATCCTGTTCATTGGGAAACAATATCCTCCGTATAAAGCATAGTTAACATTTTAACATAAAGCCTGTCCGCGGCTTAATTCTTAAATGACGTTTTCCCTTTCCGTGATTGACAAACTTTTTCATTTCTTTTATGTTTAATAACCATGCGATTGCCGGAGTGGATAAAAGTGAAAAGCCCTATGGGGGGGCATGATACAAAACAGATTTTAAGGAATCACCGCCTTTCAACTGTCTGCGAAGAGGCGCGATGCCCGAACATTGGAGAATGCTTTTCAAAACCTACTGCTGCTTTCATGATTCTCGGCTCTGCATGCACAAGGAACTGCGGGTTCTGCTCTGTAGAGTCCTCCGCTCCCAAGCCTCTTGATGAAATGGAACCGGAAAGGGTTGCTCTGGCTGCAAGGGATATGGGCTTGAAGTACGTTGTTGTAACCTCTGTTACGAGGGATGATTTGCCTGACGGCGGCGCCGGGCATTTTGCTGAAACGGTAAAGGCAGTAAAAAAACATCTTCCGAAGACTACGGTGGAAGTTCTCACCCCTGACTTTAAGGGTGATTACGATGCACTGAAGACTGTCCTTGATTCTGCGCCGGACGTCTATAATCATAATGTAGAGACTGTGCCAAGGCTTTATCCGTATGCAAGGCCTCAGGCAAATTATGAAAGATCCTTAAATGTTTTACGAAATGCAAAAAAGATTGCGCTTGATGTTAACGTAAAATCAGGGCTGATAGTAGGCTTGGGCGAGACTTTCAATGAGGTTGTCAGCGTATTGAAAGACCTCAAAGATGCCGGCTGCGATACTGTGACAATAGGCCAATACCTCAGGCCGGGCAAACAGAATCTTCCTGTTAAAGAATATGTAAGGCCGGAGATTTTTAATGAATATAAAGAAACAGCTGTTAAAATAGGGTTTAGATATGCGGCGTCAGCTCCGCTTGTAAGGAGTTCAATGAATGCGGAGGAGATGTATAATAATAATCGGTAAATAGGTGAATGGGTTGATGGGTGAATAGATGAATGAATTATTGCGATTCACCGATTGACCGATTCACCAATTCACCAGAGGGAGTTTAAATGTTTGAGTTCAACAGGATAAAGAGGCTTCCGCCTTATGTGTTTGCCATAGTCAACGGCCTCAAGATGGAGGCGAGAAAACGCGGTGAGGATATAATTGACCTTGGCATGGGGAATCCTGACATGCCTGCTCCAAAGCATGTGATAGACAAGCTCTGCGAGGCGGCAAACAATCCCAAAAATCACAGGTATTCCGCGTCAAAGGGAATTACCCAGTTGAGGATGGCGGTATGCGAGTGGTACAAGAGGAGATTTGATGTTGATTTAGACCCTGAAAGCGAGACAGTCGTAACTATCGGTTCAAAGGAAGGGCTTTCGCACCTGGCCCTTGCAACTATACAGCCCGGAGATGTTGTCATGACGCCTGCGCCTGCATACCCGATACATCCTTACAGTGTGATTATCGCAGGCGGCGAGGTTATAAGCATTCCGATAGGGCCGGGGATTGATTTTTTTGCAGAAATGGAAAAGGCATTTAAAAAAACATGGCCAAGGCCTAAGATGCTTATAATGAACTTCCCTCACAATCCGACAACAATCGTTGTTGAAGGGTTGGAGTTCTTTAAGAAGGTTGTGGATTTTGCAAAAGAGAACAATCTAATAGTTATTCATGATTTTGCCTATGCAGACCTTGTTTTTGATAATTACAAGGCGCCGAGCTTTTTGCAGGTTCCGGGAGCAAAGGATGTGGGAGTGGAATTCTTCTCTCTTACAAAAAGCTATTCCATGGCCGGATGGAGAGTCGGTTTCTGCGTTGGGAATAAGGATGTTGTCGGAGCGCTGATAAAGATAAAGAGCTATCTTGACTACGGGATGTTTCAGCCCATACAGATTGCAAGCATTGTTGCCCTGAGAGGGCCTCAGGAGTGTGTTGAGGAATTCAGGAAAATATACGAGTCCAGGCGCAATGTGCTGATTAACGGGCTTCATAATGCAGGATGGAATGTGGAATCCCCAAAGGCTACAATGTTCGTATGGGCAAAAATTCCTGAGCAGTTCAGAAAAATGGGTTCCCTTGAATTTGCAAAACTTCTTATAAAGGAAGGCGGGGTCGCTGTGTCTCCGGGAATAGGTTTCGGAGAAGGAGGAGATGAATACGTGCGCTTCGCCCTTGTCGAAAACGAGCACAGGATAAAACAGGCTGCAAAGGGAATAAGGAAGGTGCTTGGCGGATGATTAATGTAGGCATTATAGGATTCGGGACGGTTGGCACAGGAACGGCTAAGATATTACTTGGGAATAAAGACGTTATTTCCCAGAGAACAGGTTTTGATATAAACCTGAAAAAGATTGCGGACCTTGACATAAAAAAGAGCAGGGGGCTTAAACTGCCGGAAGGGATTTTAACTACTAATGCTGACGACATACTTAATGACCCGGAGATTAATATAGTTATTGAACTTATCGGAGGCATACACCCTGCAAAAGATTTTATTCTCAAGGCGATAAGAAATAAGAAGCATGTGGTTACAGCAAATAAAGCGCTTATCGCCACAGAGGGAAATGAGATATTGGCTGAAGCGGAAAAGCATGGTGTTGAGATAGGCTTTGAGGCGTCTGTTGCCGGCGGCATTCCCATTATCAAGATTATAAAAGAGGGGCTCGTTGCTAACAGGATACTGGCAGTCTATGGGATAATAAACGGCACTTCAAATTATATTCTTACAAAGATGACGGACGAGGGTATTGAATTTTCTGATGCTCTGAAAGATGCGCAGAGGCTTGGCTATGCGGAAGCCGACCCTACTTATGATATTGAAGGAATTGACTCAGCCCATAAGCTGGCGATACTTGCATCGCTGGCGTATGACATACCGCTTTCGTTTAATGATGTTTATAAAGAGGGCATAACCAGAATAACCTCTCAGGACATCGGCTTTGCAGGAGAGCTTGGTTATAAGATAAAACTTCTTGCGATTGCAAAGGCTACTGACAACAAGGTGGAACTCAGGGTCCATCCCACAATGGTTCCAAAGGATTATCTTATATCAAAGGTTGATGGTGTTTTCAATGCAATTTATGTGCAGGGAGACGCTGTAGGCGACACCCTTTACTATGGAAGAGGCGCAGGCGATATGCCGACAGGAAGCGCGGTTGTAAGCGATGTCGTAGATATTGGGAAGAGAATCACGATGCAGGATTCACGATGCAGGATTCAGGACAAAAAATATCATGCATCTTCTATTAAAATCAAAAAAATGGAAGAGATAGAGGCAATGTATTATTTCAGGTTCACCGCATTTGACAAGCCTGGCGTTCTCTCAAACATCTCAGGGGTGCTCGGCAGTTACAACATAAGCATAACCTCCGTTATTCAGAAAGGAAGAAGACTTGGAGAGGCTGTTCCCCTCATTGTGTTGACACATACGGCAAAAGAAAAGGATGTTATAAAGGCAGTAGCGGAGATTGACAGGCTCTCAGTTGTTGCGGATAAAACGCTTTATATAAGAGTCGAGGGGAAAGAAGAATAACCCCGATAATATCGGGATTAATACCTGATAATTATGCCAAAAATTACAACAGAGCCTTAATTCGCGAGCCTGTTTACAGATTATGAGGTAATATATTAGACTTTTGCCCGGGGAAAAATGTGTATAGCTGTTCCATCTAAAATAATAAATATTCGGGATTTGAATGCCACTGTGGAGGTCTATGGCGCACAGCGCAACATAAGCCTTCTCCTGATGCCTGATGCTGCAAAGATTGGAGACTTTGTCCTGGTGCATGCAGGGTTCGCCATACAGAAAGTGGATAAAGATGCTGCCGAAGAGGCGCTGAAATATATAAAGCAAATGCTGGATGAAACAGGCGAACGCGAAGTTAGTCCCAGCAGGTTATCCTGATTTGGTTTCAAGACTTTAAAACAAGGAGGGGTTATGAGATTTTTAAAGTTATTCATGGTTTTACTTTTCATTGCACTGCCGTTGGCGGCATTTGCCGCAGAGAAAAAGGCTAATTCCATCGACGAACTTGCAAAGATGTATGATTCGTCAAGCTGCAAAAAATGTCATGCAGAGATTTATGCACAGTGGGAAAAGTCGCATCATGCCAGGTCGTTGATGGGCGTAAAGGGAGGATTAATGCTTACCCCGCTTGCGTTAAAAAAAGGAACGCCGGGCAGCACCGCCTTTTCGGAAGATGACCCTAAGAAAATGACGATCAAGAATTTTCCCTGTTTTAAGTGTCATCTTCCTCAGGCCGTTATATCTGCGGAAGACTCAGTCGCAGTCGAGTTGGCGGAGGCTCTTCTTGCCAAGGATTCCGCCAAGGTCGGAAAACTTCAAATCACATGTATTGTCTGTCACAATACAAAGGCAATTATTCACAAGAGAGAACTCGGAGAACCCCGAAAGAATGTTCTTTACAGCTCAAAGGCAGTGGCCCAGCATCCTGACGGGAAATATAAGGCTGTTGAAAAGAGCGCAATATTCAAAGATTCGGTATATTGCGGCCAGTGTCACGGCCTTGGCCCAAACTTAGAATTTGATCAGCCTTTTCAGTGCGCCAACCTTTACGGAAGCTATCTGCATTCGTATATTCCATCGGGCGGAGCGCAGACATGTCAGGACTGCCATATGCAGAAAGGCGATCACCTTATTGCTCCAAACTTTAATGACGATAAGGGAACCTCGGAGCTTCTTGCAAAGGCAATCAGCCTGGATGTTCAGACACTCGGGTATGAATGGCTACGGAAGGCAGGAACATATATTTCCAAGGTAGTGGTTAATACGAAGATTACGCAAACGGCAGGGCATAGGATTCCTGACGGCTGACCATCCCACAACAGAGTGGTCATGGTAGTGACCGCAAAAACAACTGACGGAAAAGAGATAGGAAAAGTTGAAAAACATTATCATCCTCAGGCAACGAACTGTCGCGATACGAAAATGAAATACGGCGCTCAGTGGAAGGTTGCAAACGTGCGCGATACGAGCCTGCAGCCTGCCCAAGCCAAGAAAGAGGCTATAGAATTTGATCTTCCCGCAGGAATAAGAGAAGCAATAGTAACTGTAGAGCTTTTCTATGAAGCAGCAAATCCTGCTAATAAGTATCAGATACATTCAATAACCAGGAAAGTGTCTCTAGACAGATAACGACAGCTTTGCTTTGCAGAGGGGGCGTGCCCGCGCATACAACAGGCACGCCCCCTCTGCCACATAAAGCGCTCTTAGTGTTTGTGCATCGGCATATATAGCAAGGTTAAACGTTCTCTACCATTTCCCATACGCCGCAGGGGCATATCCCCGCGCAGAAACCGCAACCTATGCAGATGTTATCATCAACAACATACTCGTATGAACCGTCTTTATGTTCAACTCTGCTTATTGCCTGCCAGTAGCATGTTGCTTCGCACATGCGGCAATCACGGCATGCAGCGCAGGACATGCACTTATCTGCTTCTTTTTCGATTGTGAAATCACCGCGGCAGGCATCGTAGTATTCAGTCTTAATTCTCTCGTATGCTATCGGCTGCTTTATTTCCGGCCATCTTGGGGCATGCATTATCTGATAGTTTATGTAGTCTGCCGCAAGCCTGCCCTGGCCAATGGCGTTTGT